>Ga0265320_10000027_pt1 | contig 163439 bp, 145 predicted proteins | sample 4827metaG_FD_202087 | JGI IMG/M metagenome (GOLD analysis project Ga0265320, IMG submission 202087) | Rhizosphere microbial communities from Carex aquatilis grown in University of Washington, Seatle, WA, United States - 4-8-27 metaG | ecosystem: Host-associated > Plants > Roots > Rhizosphere...
AGGCTCACCACCTGCTGGCCGACGCTCACGGGAAAGCCGGTCTGTTTCTTGACCGCGACGCTCACGATGTCTGAGGCGTAATTATTCAGCAACATCAGCCCGACGACGGCCGCCATGAGCCCCAGCACCAACAGCCCGAACAGCATGGAAAACAGGCAACCGATGGGCTTGGTGATTATTCGCCAAAGAAAACTCATGGTGGGCCATGGGTAGCACAATCCCCCGCCCCGCTCAAATCAATTGGCGCTCCCGCCGTGGGGCGTTCGCCCCGTCCACTCCCGCCCTTGACTTTCCCGCTCTTTGGGCCCATTTTAAGCCCGTCTCCGACCTCCCTGCCTATGCGAATCAACCCGCCTCTGCGCGCATGAGTGACGCCCCCGCGATCACCGCGCATCGAGCCTTCCTCGTCGGCCTGCAATTTGCCGACCAGGAACGCGAGCAAGCCCAGGTGCTGCTCGACGAATTGACGGAGTTGGTGAACAACCTCCGCATTCCCATCGCCGGCAGCATCCTCGCCCGTGTGCGCGAGCGCAACCCGCGCTTCCTGCTGGGCTCCGGCAAGGCCGAGGAAATCGTCCAGCTGGCCCGCGCCCAGCAATGCGACTTGATCATTTTTGATGACGAGCTGCACCCGGCCCAGCAGCGCAACTGGGAGAAACTGGCCGGGGAAAATGTGCAGGTGCTCGACCGCCACGAGGTGATTCTCGATATTTTTGCCGCCCGCGCGCAGACGCGCGAGGCCCGCCTGCAAGTCGAACTCGCGCAACTCGAGTTCTCCCTGCCGCGCCTGCGCAAGGCCTGGACGCATCTTTCCCGCCAGCGCGGCGGCGGCGTCACCCAGCGCGGCGAGGGCGAAACCCAGCTCCAGCTCGACCAGCGCCTGATTCGCGAGCGCATCCAGAAGCTGCGTGTCGAACTCGCCATCGTGCGCAAACAGCGCGAGATCCAGCGCCGCCAGCGCGTGCGCGTGCCGCTGCCGACGGCCGCCATCGTCGGGTACACGAATGCCGGCAAGTCCTCGCTGCTCAACGCGCTCACCGGCGCGCATGTGCATGTCGAAGACAAACTTTTCGCGACGCTCGACCCGACCACCCGCCGCCTGCGCCTGCCTTCCGGCCAGACGCTGCTGGTCACGGACACCGTCGGTTTTGTCCGCCGCCTGCCGCACCGGCTCGTCGAAGCATTTAAGGCCACGCTCGAGGAAACCCTGGTCGCGGATTTTCTGATTCATGTGGTGGACGCCTCCAGCCCCGAAGCCGCCGCCCACCACGCCACCACCCTGCAAGTGCTCGCCGAACTCGGCGCCGACCGCGTGCGCATCCTCACCGTGTTGAACAAAATGGATCGCGTGACGGACCGGTTGCGCCTGGCCGAGGTGCACGCGCAATTTCCCGGCGCCATTCTCGTCAGCGCGCGCACCGGCGCGGGCCTCGACCAACTTTTTGCCAAGCTGCAGGAATTCCTGGGCGACGATGCGACACCCCTGACGTTGCTTATCCCGCATTCGCGCTACGACCTCATCAACCGCCTGCACCAGGCCGGCGCGGTGCGTTCGGAGCGCCCGACGGAGGAAGGCGTGTATGTCGAAGGGCACGTCCCCAAACGCTGGCACGATGCCGTGCGCCCCTTCATCATTTCCGTGCCCATGGTCGTGCCCCACCCGACCACAGAATCAGCCGAAGGCCACGCGGTGGCGTGAGGGGCGAAGGAGGGTGTTTTCACCGCAAAGACGCGAAGGGCGCGAAGGATAAGGCGAAGATTTTTATCCACAGATTACACCGATTAACCCAGATTTGCTGAAAAATAATCAGTGAAAATCGGTGTAATCTGTGGATAAAACTTCTGCTCTTTTTTATTTCCCCTCTTCGCGTCCTTTGCGTCTTTGCGGTGAGTTTTTCCTGCCTTAACCCGATATTCATGAATTTCTCCCACCGCGTACCGAACGCCCTAGATGACAACCCCCTCGCGCGAGCATTGGCCGCCCGGCGGGCTGCGGGACGGCCCATTTTAGATCTTACGCTGTCCAATCCCACGCAGGCGGGTTTGGCTTACCCGAATACTGAAATTGCGGAGGCCCTCGCGGAAGGCGCCAGGCAACCCTACGAGCCCACGCCGCGCGGCCTCGCCTCCGCGCGAGTGGCGATTGCCAACTATTACGCTGCGCAACATGTGGATTATCCAGAGGCACAGTCAGTGGACCCCTCGCGCCTGCACCTGACGGCCAGCACGAGCGAAGCCTACAGTTTGTTGTTCAAGTTGCTCGGCGACCCCGGCGCGGAAATCCTCGCGCCCGCACCTTCGTACCCGCTGATTGAACATCTGGCGGCCCTCGATGGCTGGATCGCGAAGTCGTATCCATTAGAATATGTCGATGACAGGGACGCGACGAAGCGCGTCCTTCCAGAAGAGCGGCGCGCTGAGGGCAGCGCGCACTACCCTCAAGATATACTGGCTTTTAAAAGCTGCTGGCGCATTAATTTTGAGGCCCTCGCCGCCGCGATCACGCCCGCCACGCGTGCCCTCGCGGTCATCCACCCGCACAATCCGACGGGCTGGCTGATGCGCGGGAGCGAAACCGCGCACGCGCTCCTGGATTTGTGCGCCCAACACGGGCTCGCGCTCATTGCCGATGAGGTTTTTCTCGACTATCCCGCGCCTGAATATCGGGCCTGCGCGCGCTCGTTTGCGGTGCATGAGGTCAGCGCGCTGACTTTCACCCTCGGAGGCCTTTCAAAATCCTGCGGGCTGCCGCACCTGAAACTGGGATGGATTCACGTCGGGGGCCCGCCCGCGTTCGTCGCCCAGGCGCAAGCGCGGCTCGACTTTATTGCCGATGCGTATTTGTCCGTCGGGACGCCGGTGCAGGCGGCAGCGGGTCGGCTATTGGAAATCGGCGGGGGCCTCCGGGCGCAAATTGCGGCGCGCGTGGAGGAAAACTTCTCGACGCTGACGACTCTGGAGTGGCCCGCCGGTTTTCAAATCCTGCCGCGCGAAGCCGGCTGGTGCGCCTTGCTGCGCCGGCCGCCGGCAACAGACGAGGAATTGCTGGCGCGCCAGTTGCTCGACCGCGCCGGCGTCCTGGCGCACCCCGGCTACTTTTTCGATTTTCCCGACGCGGGCTGGCACGTCATTAGCCTCCTGCCGGAGCCGAAGCTATTCCGCGCGGCCGTGGGCGCCCTCCGCGAATGGCTGCCGAAATTGGTTTAGGAGTCAAAACATTGACCGCAAAGACGCAAAGGGCGCAATGAAAACAAATAAGCAGTAGCTCCATTTAGGTGGAGCGAACACGCCGTACGCGTTCCATCTGTCCACCTGAAACAGTTCCAGTAAAGACGCGGCTTTGCGTCCTTAGCGTCTTTGCGGTAAAATTCCTACTTCTTCTGGCTGCGGATAATCGCCGCCTTGATGAACGCCGCGAAGAGCGGGTGCGGGCGGGTGGGCTTGCTCTGGAACTCCGGATGAAACTGCACGCCGACGAACCACGGGTGTCCGGCCACTTCGACGATTTCCACGAGGTTGCGCTTGGGGTTGAGCCCGGCGATGCGCAGGCCGGCGCGCGTGAGCACGTCGCGGTAGGTGTTGTTAAATTCGTAGCGGTGGCGGTGACGCTCGCGCACGGAATCGGCGTGATAGGCCTCGCGGGATTTCGTGCCGGCCACCAGTTCGCAATCGTAGGAGCCCAGGCGCATGGTCGCACCCTTCAAAGTAATCTCCTTCTGCTCCTCCATCATGTGAATGACGGGGTGCGGCGTGCGCGGGTCCACCTCGGTGGAATTGGCGCCCTTGAGCCCGGCGCAATTGCGCGCGAGTTCAATGACCGCCATTTGCATGCCGAGGCACAGGCCAAAATAGGGCAGCCCCTTTTCGCGGGCGTATTGCACGGCGCGGATTTTCCCCTCGATGCCGCGGTCGCCAAAACCGCCCGGCACCAGCAAGCCGTCCAATTTCCGCAGCGACTTTGTGTTGTGCTCAATTTCCTCGGCGTCGATGCGCACGATGTTCACGCCGCAATCGTGGGCGATGCCGCCATGCGTGATGGACTCGTACACGCTCTTGTAGGCGTCCTGCAGTTCAATGTATTTGCCGACGACGCCGATGTCCACCCGCCGGGCCGGACGCTTCAGCTTCCGCACGATGTCGCGCCAGATGTGGCTCTTGCGGCGCGGCGCGCGCAGGCCCAGCAGCGCGACCACCTGGTCGTCGAGATGCTCGTTGGCGAGCATCTGCGGCAATTCGTAAATGGAGGATTCGACATCGCACTCCTCAATCACGGCCTCCGGGGGCACGTTGCAAAACATCGAAAGTTTTTGGCGCAATTCCTTGTCGACGGGCATTTCCGCGCGGCACACGAGAATGTCGGGCTGGATGCCGATTTCGCGCAGTTTGGCGACGGACTGCTGCGAGGGCTTCGTCTTCAACTCTCCGGCGGCCTTTAAGAAAGGGACGAGCGTGACGTGGATGAAAACGACGTTGCGTTTGCCCACTTCGAGCGCGAACTGGCGCATGGCCTCGATAAAAGGCAGGCCCTCGATGTCGCCCACGGTGCCGCCGATTTCCGTGACGAGCACGTCCACGCCCTTGCCGGCCGAGTAGAGGCGCGCCTTGATCTCATTCGTCACGTGCGGGATGACTTGCACGGTCTTGCCGAGGTAGACGCCCTTGCGCTCCTTTTGGATCACCGACTCATAAACCTGGCCCGAGGTCAGGTTGTTTTGCCGCGTGAGGGTGCCGGAAGTGAAGCGCTCGTAGTGGCCGAGGTCGAGGTCCGTCTCCGCGCCGTCGTCGAGGACGTACACCTCGCCATGCTGGTACGGGCTCATCGTGCCCGGGTCCACATTCAGGTAGGGGTCGAACTTTTGCAGACGCACCTTCAACCCGCGCTGTTCGAGCAAGGCGCCAAGGGCGGCGGCGGTGAGGCCTTTGCCCAAAGAGGAGACGACGCCGCCAGTGACAAAAATGTATTTCACACTGGGCCGCCATGTTTCGCGGGTGTGGGCCGTCTTGGCAACTTGTTTTTTTATTTTTCTTCGTGCCGTTTGGCCTGAAGAGAAGGTAGAAGGTGGAATTTAGAAGGTGGAATAAGCTAAATATCCTCGGCCATGCGGCATATAATTTGAAAATTGCCTCGCATTCTCTCGAACTTTCGACCCAACCCAATTTCTACCTTCTACCTTCTTTCATGGATTATCCCGCGACCAAGGACTACCTCTTCAGCCTCAAGTATCAGGGGCCGAAGTACGGCATCGACCGGATGCGGCTGCTGGGCGAGCGCCTGGGCCACCCGGAGCGGGCTTATCCGGTCATCCATGTCGCGGGCACAAATGGCAAGGGCTCGGTCTGTGCGATGCTCGAGGCGGTTTACCGGCAGGCGGGGAAATGCGTCGGGATGTATACGTCGCCGCACCTGGTTTTTCTCGGCGAACGTGTGCAGGTCAACCGGCAGCCGCTCACGCCCGGTGACATTTGCCGCTACGTTGACGAGCTTCGCCCCCACGCCGAGGCCATCGCCGCGCAGGAGCCCGACGCGCAACCGTCGTTTTTTGAGTTCATGACCGGCATGGCCTTTCTCCATTTCGCCCGGCAGCACGTCGATTTGGCCCTCATTGAAGTCGGCCTGGGCGGGCGGCTCGACGCCACCAACGTCGTCGCCCCGAGGCTCACGATTATCACCTCGATCGGCTTCGACCATATGGAGTTTTTGGGCGACACCTTGCCGCAAATCGCCCGCGAAAAGGCCGGCATCCTCAAACCCGGCGTCCCGGTCGTCCTCGGCCGCCTGCCCGCCGAGGCGGAATCCGCCATTCGTGCGGTGGCTGACTCGCTCCACTCGCCCGTGCACACCGTAGGCGAGCGTTTTGGCGACGACCTCGCCCACTATCCCGCCACCCGCCTCGAAGGCAGTCATCAGCGCGTCAATTCCGCCACGGCCACGCTGGCAGTCGAGGTGTTGGCGGCGACGTTTCCGCTCTCGCCCGCCATCGTCACCGCCGCCTTGCAGGAAGTGGAATGGGCGGCGCGCTGGCAGCGGTTTAAGCTCCCGCATGATCGACACCTCATTCTCGATGCGTCGCACAATGTCGAAGGCGCCCGCACCCTCGACGAAAATCTTACGCGCCTGGGCGCGGAAACCGGGCGCGCGCCTATTGTCCTCGTCGGCGCGCTGGGCGAACATCGGGCCCGCGCCCTCCTCGCAGTCGCGGCCCGCCACGCGCGTGAAATCATTTTGCTGCAGCCGAACCAACCCCGCGCCACCAGCTTTGCGGAACTGCGCAGCTTCATCCCCGCCTCATTTAGCGGCCCGGTGCGCGACGGCACGGTCGCGGAAATCTTCCCCGCGCCGGGAGTTTGTGCGGTCGGCAGCACCGGCGACACCCTGGTCGCGACGGGTTCGATTTATCTGCTCGGGGAAATCCTCGAGCGCTTTGCGCACGCCGTGCCCGCGGGAGAAGGCGTGCTCCAAGACACCGTTTAATCACTCTTCCTCAATCAAGGTCAGCAGCTTGCCGCGCACTTCCGCCATGACATCAGTCGAGGCCAAGCCGATGAGTTCCGCGCGCCGCTCGCGCCAGTCGAGGCTTCGCACTTGGTCACTCAAGACCACGCCGGAGATTTTTGCGCTATCCAGCGCAACTTCGAACGGGTAGCCTTTTTTTTGATTGGTGATCGGGCAAAATAACGCCAGCCCGACCCGCCGGTTGTATTTTTCCGGCGACACCACCAAGCCTGGCCTCCGCCCCGCCTGTTCGTGTCCGGCTTGCGGTGAAAAACTGAGCCAGACCAAATCGCCGCGGCGCGGCACATAGCTGCTCATCACCAAATCTCCTTTCCGGCGGGTTGGTCCCGCCATTGCTCGGGATGCAGTTGCGCCTCCTTCATCCCGCCCAGCAAATCCGCCAGCCGGTATTTTTTTTTCTTCCTGGGGGTGGCCACCAAGCGCCCCCGTTCAATCACCAAATTGATCGCGGAGCCTTCCTCCAAGCTGGCCTCCACGGCGTAGGCGTGCGGTATGCGCAAAGCCAGGCTGTTGCCCCATCGCCGGATGGCCGTTTTCATGGCTCTACTTTGTAGCTACAACGCCAGGCCTGTCAAGCCGCCTCATCCTCAAATGGCCCAGTCGAAGGGCGTGTGCGACTCCACCTCCTCGATGGTGGTGAGGCCGAGCAGGACTTTTTTCAGGCCGTCGTGGCGCAACGGCTTGTAGCCGGCGCGGCGGGCCGCCACCGTCAACTCACCCAGATCGCCGCCGCGCGAGATGATGCCGCGCATCTCCTCCGTCACCACCGCGAGTTCGTGAAAGCCGATGCGGCCCTTGTAGCCGGTGCGGCGGCAGACTTCGCAGCCCTTGCCCTGGTAGAACAACGCCTTCAGGCCCTCGGCATCGTAGAAATATTTGGCCAGCGTCTCGGGCGTGGGCAGGTAACTCTCCTTGCAGCGTTCGCAAATGCGCGCGGCCAGCCGCTGGCTGATCACCGCCAGCACCGAGGGCGCGACCACGTGCGGCTCGACGCCGATTTCCACCAACCGCGTCACCGCCTGGATGGCGTTGTTCGTGTGCATGGTGGCGAACACCAAGTGGCCTGTGAGGGCTGCTTCAGTGGCGATCTTGGCCGTCTCGCTGTCGCGAATTTCCCCCACGAGGATGACATCCGGATCCTGGCGCAAGAGGGCGCGCAAGAGCAGCGGGAATTTTAAATCAATGTGCGCGTTGACCTGCGATTGCGTCAAACCGGGCACCTTGATTTCGACGGGATCCTCGATGGTGGAGACGTTGATGTCGGGCGAGTTGATTTCCGCCAGCGCCGAATACAGGGTCGTGGTCTTGCCCGAGCCTGTCGGGCCGGTGACAAAGACGATGCCGTTGGGCGCCTGGATGACGCGCCGCAGGGGCGTCAGCAGTGTCTGCGAAATCAGCATGCGGTCGAGCGTCAGGAAATCTTTTTTGGTGGTCGAGGCCAGGGCGCGCACGACGACTTTTTCGCCTTCGACCGTGGGGATGAAGCTGACGCGGAAGTCGTTTTTGCGCGTGCCCAGTTGCAGGGAAAAGCGCCCGTCCTGCGGAAACCGGCTCTCCGCGATGTTCACATCGCACATCACCTTCAGGCGGCAGCAGATGGGCCGGTGCAGAATTTTGGGAAAGCGCAGCATCTCCCGCAACCGGCCGTCGATGCGGAAACGCACGCGCGTGTCGTCCTCCTGCGGCTCGATGTGAATGTCGCTCGCGCCCTCGCGCAGGCCGAAAAACACCAGCGAGTCCACAATGCGGATCAGCGATTTCGACTCGCTCAGGCGTTCGAGCTCGGTCGGGGTCAACTGCAAGGTCAGCACTTCGCCGGCGCTTTCGAGTTCCTTGATGACCGCCTCGATGTCCTTGTCGGAGGAGTAATGAATCTCGATGGCGTCGTGAATTTCCGCGGGCAGGGAAAAGACCGGGCTGATCCGCACGCCCGTGATGCCTTCGAGGCGGCGGCGGAGCGCATCGTCGAGCGGGTCCGGCATCGCCACGGTGAGCACGCCATCCACGATGTAAAGCGGCAGAGCCTGCGCCTTGCGGGCAATGGCGCCGGGCAGCAAGGCCACGGCCGCGGGCGTCACCAGCGTGTTAAAGGGATCAATATAGGCGACGCCGATGCACTCGCTCCACAAACGGCAGGCCGGCTCGTGGCCAATCAAACCCTCCATGATCACGGCCTCCACCAGGCCGATGGTGTGCGTGCCGTACTTTTTGGCCAGCCGGGTGAATTCCTTCGGGGCCACCAACGGAAATTTCTCCCGCAATAAATCGGCGTAACGTTTGGGCATGGCGGGAAGCGGGCGCTGACGGTGAACTATTTGGCCTTGGGCCGGGCTGCGGCCCGGCGCCCGCGGGTCTTGAAGATGGCGCCGATTTCAGACTGGTCCACCATTTCCATGCCGAGGCTGGAGTGGCGGCGCTCGTACTCCACCTCCCGCAGCATGTCCTTCAAGGAATAGCGCGCCTCCGCCAGGGCCGGGGGCGCATCGAATTCAGGCGGGGGCGGGTTCGGCATGGCTGGAAAGGAGTGTATCCTCAAAAATGGCCGACGCCATCCAAATGCGCGTCATTTTTGGAGAATTTTTGACCGTAATTATAGGGATATAATAATGTTTAACCCATGCCGCCCTACGCCGGTTGCTCGCCGTCCGTCTCCTCCAGCGTGGCCCAGGTCTCGCGCAAGGCCTTGGCGATGCCCTCGCGCGGCGTGTCCTTGCGGATGTAATTGAGGGCACCGGAGGCGGCGCATTGCTCGACGACCTCGCGGGAAGCCACCGCCGTCATCATCACCACGGCCGCGTGGGGGTCGAATTTGAGCAGGCGCTCCAAAATCTGCAGGCCGTCTTCGCCCGGCAGATTGAAGTCCAGCAGCACGAGTTCCGGTTGCTGTTGCTGGTAAAGCAGCAGCGCGTTCGGACTGTCGCCCGCCTCGTAAATCTCCTTCGCGCCGAGCTCGTGCAAAATCAGCCGCAAGTACGTGCGAATGTGCGCCTCATCATCCACGATCAAAACCCGTTCAGCGAAATCCGCGGCCATAATGGAGGTTAGATAATGCGAAAAGTCTAACTTTAGCAAGCCGTGATTGGCGGAAATTATTTGCTCTTTTCCCTAGCGCCGCCGCTGGGGTGATGTTCCTATTGACGCTCCCGGCGCGAGCGCCTAGTGCTTCGGCGTGCTCTCCGTCCGCATCATTCCCTGCCTCGATGTCAACGCCGGCCGCGTGGTCAAGGGCATCCGCTTTTTGGATTTGGTGGATGCCGGCGACCCGGTGGAATCCGCCAAGAAATACGAGGACCAGGGCGCCGACGAACTGGTGTTCCTCGATATCACCGCCTCGCACGAAGAACGCGCCATCATGCGCGACGTGGTCGAGCGCACCGCCGGCGAATGCTTCATGCCCCTGACCGTCGGCGGCGGCCTGCGCAATCTCGAGGACATTCGCCTCATGCTGAATGCCGGGGCCGACAAGGTGAGCCTCAACACCGCGGCCCTGCTCGAACCGGACCTGGTCCTGCGCGCGAGCCGCAAATTCGGCAATCAGTGCATCGTCGTCGCGATCGACGCCAAGCGCGAGCCGGGCACGCAGCAGTGGCGGGTGCACAGCCACGGCGGGCGGAAACCCACGACGCTCGATGCCGTGGCCTGGGCCAAACAGGCCGTCTCGCTCGGCGCGGGCGAAATTCTGCTCACGAGCATGGATTGCGACGGCACTAAAAACGGCTACGATGTGGAATTGACGCGGGCCGTCAGCGACGCCGTGGAAGCACCCGTCATCGCCTCCGGCGGTGCGGGTGAACTCGACCATTTTGCCGCCGCCATCCGCGAGGGCCACGCCAGCGCGGTGCTCGCCGCCTCCTTGTTCCATTTCGGCACGTTCACCATCGCGCAAGTGAAGGACTATCTGCAGGCGCACGCCTTTCCCATGCGACGGTAATTGCCGGTTTTCGCGGCGCACTGTCGGCGCTGACAGCTACTCCGTCGTCACTTTGTGTGCGCCGCCGAGCGCGCCTTCGAGCGCGTGCCAGGCCAGCGTCGCGCATTTCACCCGCGCGGGAAATTTCCGCACGCCCTTGAGCGCGATGGCGTCCCCCACCCGTTCCTCCACTTCAATCGGCGGCTCCTGCGAACCGACGAGCAGCGCCTTGATGTCGGCCATGGCGGCGCGGGCCTCGGCGGTCGTCTTGCCCTTGACCTTGAGCGTCATCAACGACCCCGACGCCTGCGAGATCGCGCACAACTGGCCGGTGAATTTCACGTCGACCAATTTATCGCCTTCCATTTTCACGTACACCGTCAATTCATCGCTGCACAGGGGATTCGAACCCTCGGCCATCGCCGTGGGCTGGTCCATCTTCCCCCAGTTGCGCGGCCGCCGGTGGTGGTCCAGGATAATGTCCTGGTAAAGGTCGTCGAGTTCGTCGGACATGACAGTGATTTAAATAAATTTAACCACGAAGGGCACGAAGGGCGCGAAGGAAAATTTAAGCAATGAAAAGAGTTTCAATCCACCGCGCGCACGGATTTCACCGCTTGGCCCAGTTTTGCTCCTTAAATCGGTGTTAATCGGTGAAATCTGTGGAAAATAGTCTTTTGGGTTGGCTGGGTTGACTTCGCGGTCTTCGCGAACTTCGCGGTGAAAGCTTCTCTTACCCGAACATTTTCTTCACCTTGTGCAGGGCCGCGGCGAGGCGGTCGACCTCAGCGCGGGTGTTGTAAAACGCAAAGGACGCCCGGGCCGTGCCGGCGACGCCGAGACGCCGCATGAGCGGCTGGCAGCAATGGTGGCCCGCGCGAATGGCGATGCCTTCGTTGTCCAGAATCGTGCCGATGTCATGCGGATGGACATCATCCATGACAAAGGACAGCACGCCGACTTTTTCCGCCGCTTCGCCGACGATGCGAATGCCCGGCACCGCGCGCACCTGCTCCGACGCATACACCAGCAAGTCCCGCTCGTGCGCAGCGGCGGCCTCCGGGCCGATTTTCGCAAAATACTGCAACGCCGCGGCCAGCCCGATGGCGCCGCTGATGTGCGGAGTGCCCGCCTCAAACCGTTCCGGCAATCCGCGAAAAGTGCTTTTCGCAAACGTCACGCGCTCAATCATGTCGCCGCCGCTCTGATACGGTGGGAGCGTTTCCAGCAGCGCAGCCTTGCCGTAAAGAATGCCGATGCCCGTCGGACCAAATATCTTGTGCCCGGAAAAGGCGTAAAAATCGCAGTCCAGCGCGCACACATCCACCGGGACGTGCGGCGCTCCCTGCGCGCCGTCCACCAACACCTTCGCCCCGGCCGCGTGGGCGCGCCGGACCAGTTCCGCCACCGGATTCACGGTGCCGAGCGCGTTGGACACCTGCGTGACCGCCAGCATTTTCACCCGCGGCGTGAGCAATTCATCCAGATTGTCCAAAATCAGTTCTCCGCGATCCGTGATCGGGATCACCTTGATGACCGCGCCCGTGGCCTCGGCCACCAATTGCCATGGCACGATGTTGGCGTGGTGCTCCATTTCCGTGAGCAAGATCTCGTCGCCGGCCCGCAAATTTTTCCGACCCCAGGTGGCCGCCACCAAATTGATGGCCTCCGTCGCCCCGCGCACGAAGAGGCACTCGCGCGGCTCGGCGGCTCCGAGAAATTTTGCGACCGTCACCCGCGCCTGGTCATACGCATCGGTGGCCGCCCCGCTCAGGTAATGCACCCCGCGGTGGATGTTTGCGTTGCGCGCCGCGTAATAGTGAGTGAGCGCATCGATGACCACCTGCGGCTTTTGCGACGTTGCCGCATTATCCAGGTAAACGAGCGGGTGGGCGCCGACGCGCGTGTCGAGGATGGGAAAATCCTCACGCACGCGCTCCACATCGAACGCAGGCTGGGCGGTGGCACTCGTCGGGTTCATGGCGAAACCGTTTAATTTACCCGTTTCCCGGCGTTTGTGCAACGGCGAAGAAATAACGAGACTGCGCCGCGAGCGCGAGGCGGACGGCGAAATTTTTCCGTGGCCCGTTTGACAAGGCCGCCAACCGCCCGCATTGTCCCGCATGATGCGCAGGCGCGTGCAACCCGAACTTCTCGACGAACTTCCCGTCGACCATCCCGACGCGCTGCACAATCGCCGCGACTTGCGGTTTTTCAACGCCCTGATGGGCAATCCCCGCTGGATCGAGGGCGCGTTGCGCCGCCTGGCGCGACGTGGCGACCGGTTTATCGAGCTCGGCGCGGGCGAAGGCGACCTCGGCCAGCGCCTGCGCACAAAGCTGTGGCCGGGCCTGCCCGTTCCCTATTCGGGAATTGATTTGTGGCCGCGGCCCGCGGGGTGGCCGGAAACTTGGGGTTGGTTTCAGACCGATCTCACCACCTACTCCGGCTACGGCAATTACAGCGTGATCCTCGGCAATCTCATCCTCCACCAATTCCATGACGACGTGCTCGTGGAACTCGGTCGCCGCTGGCGCGAACACGCCCGGCTGCTCGTTTTCTGCGAACCCGCGCGGCGCCGGCTGCATCTCTGCCAGTTGCCGCTGGCGCGGCTGGCGCGCATCAACCACGTCAGCCAGCACGACGCCCGCGTGAGCATCGAAGGCGGATTTCAGGGCCGCGAACTGGCCACGCTGCTCGGCGTCAATGAGCCGCCCTGGCGTGTGACGGTTCAGCACACTTTCCTCGGCGCTTACCGATTTATCGCCGTGCGCGAAGGCGCGTAAAGGAAACGGCCGCGACCTTTCCTGCAATGGCCCGACGGCGGCCCCACGCGTTTGGCTCACTCAACTTTCATGCGTCCCCTCACCATCATCGGCGGCGGTCTCGGCGGTCTCGCGCTGGGGGCCGCGCTCTCGCGGGAGGGCGTGCCGGTGGAAATTTGTGAAGCGGGCCGCCTGCCGCGCCATCGCGTGTGCGGGGAATTCATCGCCGGATTGCGGCCGGACGTCATTGCGCGGCTCGGCCTCGCGCCGCACTTGCGCGACGCCGCCGTGCACCGCCACACCGGCTGGCATCTGGGCGGAAAACTGCGTTTCTCCGCCCCGCTGCCGGAGCCCGCCCTGGGCCTGTCGCGGCGTTTGCTCGAGGAGCGGTTGCTCACCGCCTTTCGCGCGGCCGGCGGCCAATTGCGGGAAAATACGCGCGTGCCTTTTGCGGAAACCGACGCGGAACCGGCGGGACGCGTGTGGGCCGCAGGGCGGCGGCCCGAGGCGTCGAGCCCCTGGCTCGGCCTGAAAATCCATTGCCGCCATTTTACGCTGGGGCAGGATTTGGAAATTCACCTCGGCCGTGGCGGCTACGCCGGCGCGACCCGCGTCGAGGACGGGCGGGTCAATATCTGCGGCCTGTTCCGCACGCGACCTGACGTGCGGGCGCCGCGCGAAACGTTGCTCGCCGCGTATCTCGAAGCCTGCGGCCTGAGCGCACTGGCCGCCCGCGTGACGGCGGGCGACCCCGACGCCACCAGCGCAACGGCCGTTTCCGGTCTCGATTTTTCCCATTCCTGGCACGAACGGCGACGCTTCTCGCTCGGCGACCATGAAGGCCCCATTCCGCCCTATACCGGGCATGGCATGGCCATGGCGCTCGAAAGTGCGGCCCTCGCGCTCGCGCCGCTGGCCGCCTACTCCCGTGCCGAAATCGAATGGGCCGAAGCCCTCGCGACAGTGCGTGCCGGCCTCGCAACCCGGCACGACTCCCGCCTGCGCTGGGCCCGGTGGCTGCATCCGTGGCTGCTGCATCCGGCCGGCCAGAACGTGCTCATCACGCTCGCCCGCGCTCGCCTGCTGCCGTTTGCAAAGATTTACCGCGCCACACACGGGCCGGGAACTTTGGCCGCCAACCAGCCAAACACGGAAGTTAATCACTGTTAGACGAAGATAAAAATAATTTACGCCAAACGGTGCGGTTGCGGTTGGCTTGCTTCTGGCTTCGACCTGCGTCATCCTGCCCTTTACTTCCTCCGCCATGTTTCTCCACGCCCTCGCCAACGCGGTGCCCGCCCAGCGCCTGACCCAGCGCGAGTGCTGGGAAATCCTGCGCGGCGCCCGCGCCACCAAACGCCTGCGGGCTTCCTCCCGCACGCTGCTGGAAAAAATTCTCACCGGCGACAGCGGCATTGAAACGCGGCATTTCGCCCTGCCCGACCTCGACAGCATTTTCGAGCTCGACGCCGAGCAGCTCAACCGCGCGTTCGAACGCGAAGCGCCCGCGCTCGGTGAACGCGCCCTGCGTGCGGCCCTCACCGAAGCCGGCCTCAAAGCGCGCGAGCTCGATGCGCTCGTCGTCTGCACTTGCACGGGGTACTTGTGCCCCGGCCTCTCGAGTTTTGTCGCGGAACGCGTGGGCATGCGGCCCGATGTTTTTCTGCAGGATCTCGTGGGCCAGGGTTGCGGCGCGGCCATCCCCTCCCTCCGCACGGTCAGCCATTTGCTCGCGGCGCGACCGTCCGCGCGCGTCGCGTGCCTCGCGGTGGAAATTTGTTCGGCGGCTTTTTATCTCGACGACGATCCCGGCGTGCTCGTGTCCCTCTGCCTGTTTGCGGACGGGGCCTCGGCCAGCATTTGGAACGGCCATCCGGGCCCGACGCGCCTGCACTGCGCCGGTTTCGACTCCCATCATTCGCCGGCCGACCGCGAAATCCTGCGGTTTGAAAATCGCGGCGGCAAACTGCGCAATAAATTGGACAAGTCCGTGCCCGACCATGCGGCCGCGGCCGTGCGCCAGTTGTTTGCCCGGCAAAAAGGCGGTGCCACGCAGATCGAACGCGTGCTGACCCACGCCGGCGGCAAGAAAGTCCTCGAAGCCCTCGGCCCCGCGCTCGACGACCGTTTTCCGCTCACGGAAAGCACCGCCGTCCTGCGCCAATACGGCAACATGAGCAGCCCCTCCGTGCTTTTCGCCCTCGGCGAACATCTGCGCGCTTCCACTCCGGTGGAGGGCGACTTGTGGCTGGCCTCGTTCGGCGCGGGCTTCAGTTGCCACACCTGCCGGCTGACGCAGGTGAAAACTCCCTAGCGCCCGGCGGGCGGCGGGCCGGGGCGCCGCGCATAGATGGCCAGGCCGTCGTGATCGGGATCGAGCGGGTCGTGCCCCTCGTGATAGACCATCTGATAATTATTTTTGACAAAATCAATCAGCAAGGCCCCGTGCCCGGGCGACTCGCCAAACCAATCGAGGCCGAAATCGCGCATCTGGCGGGAGACCAGCACCACGCGGTCCGGCGGGTGGGCGCGCAGCCGCTCGAGCATGGCCTGGGCGCGGCCGCCCTCCATCAACTCCGGCACCAGCAGATACTCCGGCGTGGTCGCGGGCAGGCGCGTCAAATAATTGATGGTCGAGCCCTCGGGCAGCACCAGCAAAGTGTGGGCGCCGGGGTCGTTGGCCAGGTACTGGCGGGAAAATTCCACAATGGTACCACTGGTTTCGGTGGACTTTTCGTACGCCCAGAAACGGTCGTCACCCGTGCCGACCGCCAGGGTTTTAAGTGCGTACCAATGTTGCGACGTGAGCAAAATCGACCCCGTGCAAAGCACCAGCACCGCGAGAAAAAACGCCTGGTGGATTTTTCGACTCCGGTCTTCGAGGCGAAAATACTCCGGGGCGGCCTCCAGCAACGTCGCCACGCCGATGGCTGCGGCGAGTGGCGCCTGAAAAAAACCGTAGTCATAAATACGCGGGTTTAGCGGCATCCGCGCCAGCAGCGCCGCGCCCGCCAGCCACAGCAATACCCGCGTCACCCCGGCGGGCCACGCCGAATTTTCCCAGCGATTTTGCCGAATCTTCAATGCCTCCAACACCGCCGCGAGCAGCAGCAAACCGGGCAAAACCGCACCAATTTTCACCCACGGCACGGCATAACCCAAGGCCAGCACCGCCGCCCCGAGGAAAATTCCCAGGCCGGCAGCGGTCGATTTTTCTGACTGCGCAAAACGACGACAACCCCAGCCCACCGCGCACGCAAGTCCCACCGCCGCGCCGCCCCACAGAAGTTCATGCAGAAAATTTGCGCTCACGGCGTCATTGCCGAGCGCGTACTTTTGAATCGGTTCACCCGCCATGCTGGGGTAGGTGAAAATAGTTACCCACGCGTTGTTGGCGAAATGCAGCGCGTTGCGCAATGGCACGCCCGCCCAGAACCAGAACAATCCCGTCGCCACCAGCATCGGCGCGATTCCGCCCAATAAAAACAACGCGGTCCAGCGCGGCCAGGGAGGCGCGGCGGAATCCGCGCGCGCCTTCAGCGCCAGTAGTGCGAGGCCACCCACGCAAACGGCGGCTCCGGCGAGGATAAATTCCGGCTTCACCAAAACGGTCAGCCCGGCCAGCAGGCCCGCCGTCAAAATTTTCCCCTTCGTGGTCCGCAACACCGCGCTGCGCACCGCTACGATCAGCCCCAGCGTGAGCAAAATTCCGTGCGTCGCCTCATGCGCATAGGGCAGCACGAAATTAAAATTCCCCGTCGGCAACAATTCGACGAAGGAGAACATCCCCACAAAAACAACGCCCGCCGCCAGCGCCGCCAATCGCCCCCACCCCGCGCGCACCAATGTGTACAACAGCACGAGGATCGCGGCATAGATCGCCAGGTTGACCCAGATGAGCGAGGACAACCCGACGCCGAGCGTTTTAAAAATGAGGGCGTTAAAATATTTTGAGAACGGCCCGTAAAAAAGTTGCACGTCGCGGTACAAGACCGCCCCCTGCGTCAACCGCCACGGCACGTACACCTCCCGGCCAAAATCAATCACCGCGTCCGGCCACTTCCGCCAAGACACCACGAGCAGCGCCACCGAAAACAATCCGAGGCCGCCCAGATTGACGGCGTCGGCCGCCGACCATCGCTCCGGCGGCGGAGGTGTGCGGGCGGGGCCTGCGGTCGGGGAGGAATGTGCCATGGCCGGCCCGTTTCACCGCACATCCATGAAGAAGGCGGAGTCGAGATTCTTCACCAAATACTCGTAGGTGACCAGGCCGTAGCCGTGGTCGCCCCAATTATCGCCGTAGGAGTTCTTGAACAAAAATTCCACGTCGTCCAGCTTGCCCGCCTTGCTGCGGTAGCCGACGATGAGCACGGCATGGTTGGCCCCGTCGCGCCCCGGTTGCGCGTCGAGCACTGCCTCCTTCGTCAGCGTGTCCTCCGCCGGCCAGCGCATTCCGGCCACCACCGGCACGCCTTCATTCAAGGCATGAATGATGCCGCCAATGCGCGTGGGCGCATCGCGGCCGGTGATGATGTAGCCATTCACCGGGCTGCGCAATTTCGCGCGGTCAATGACTTCCGGAGTCGGTTCGACAATGCGCGCGTCCGCCGCGGTCAAGTGATAGGGCAATTCCTCCTCGGTGGAGATGCCGTAAGCGCGCAACGCCTGCGTCACCTCGGGAATGGAAAAGCCCACGTCAAAGCCCGGCGTATCGACCTTCGGGATGCGGATGCCGGCCTTGCCCAGGGTTTTCAGGGTCGCCCAAATCAAATACTCCTCCGACAAGCGCGGGGCCGGGCCCTTCAAGGGCGCCTGCTGGTATTCCAGCGCGCTCACCACGGCGAAAACCGCGCAGCTGGGCCTCATGCCCTGATTCTTGGCGTCGATGCCCAATTGGTCGAAGCGCGGGCGCAGGCTGACAGCCTGGTTGATTTTCGGCGGCTGGCCGAATTTTTGCAAAATCCGCTCCGCCGCAAAACCCGTCTGCCCCAGGCCCGAGCCCGCCAGCCGCCGCCCGGCCGCCACCGATTCCTCCTTGGCCGCGGCCGCCGCGGCCTTAGCCGGGTCGTAGCTAAATTTCGCCTGCAAGTCCGGCGGGAGGTCCGTCAGCGCAATGGAGGCCAGCCCGCCGCGATGGGAAATCACGATTTCCTTGGGCGTAACTTGAAAAACTTTCACGTCGTAATAAACCTTGTCGCCCACGTGCAATTCGGGAATGGACGTGGGCTTGTCGCCAGGAGCGGTGACATTGCCATTCGCGGAAACCGAAGCCGGCGCACCGGCATTGGCCGGCGGAGCGGTCGCCGTGGCATTCTGCGCCCGCGCCCAGCCACCCGCCCCCGCGCCCAGCAAAACCAGGAGCACCCTTCGTCCAAGCTGACGCGCATTAGTCACAAGAAGTGGGGCCATTATGGGTATTTTCCGCCAACTGTCTAAACCTCTTTTCCTAATCCCTAACCGGCCCTGAGGAAATGCACGCACCCAGGCTCACGTCGATGGCGTTTCCACGCGCCACGCCGCTAACACCTCATGCAGCGAACCCACCCGCCAGGCCGCGAGCGCCTGCCCGGCCGCAGACACCGGCGCCAGGTCCGGCACCCACACCACCCGTGCGCCCGCCGTGTGCGCCCCTTGCAAGCCCGGTTCCGAATCCTCAAACACCACAGAATCCGCCGCCGCGACCCCTATTTCCGCCGCCGCGCGCAGGTAAATGTCGGGCGCGGGCTTGCCGTGGTCGACCCGGTCGCCGCCAATCACCGCCTTAAAGTAGTTGAGCAATCCCGCCGCGCCCAGTTTGCGCTCGGCCCGGGCGGTGCCCGTCGATGTCGCCACCGCGCAAGGCTGCCCGCGCGCGGCCAACCAGGCCAGCAATTCGCGCACGCCCTCCTTCACGGGCACGTTCTGCGCGATTAAAATGTCATAGTGCGCGGTCGAGCGGGCAATCAACTGGTCCGCCAAGTCCTCACGGCCCACGCGCTCGATCAAGCGGCTGCGAATGTCCCGGCTGCGGCGGCCAATCATTTCCAGAAAAGTGTCCTCCGGCAGCGGCAGGTTCAGCTCCCGGGCCGCCCGTCGCCAGGTTTGCAGCCCCAGGCGCTCGGTGTCGAGCAGGAGCCCGTCCATATCGAAAACAAACCCCGGCAGGTCGCGCCATGCTTGCATCGTCCACCAGCAACCACGAGAACCGGCGCGCCCGCAAACCAAAAGGCCGCCGCAGTTTTAAAACCAAACCACGGATGACACGGATAACACTGATACATTTCCCCCAGGGTCGGTGGCTTTAATTTCTTTATCCGTGCCCCCCGCGTCATCCGTGGTTGCCGTGAGGCATTCAAGATACCACCTCAGACCCGGTCGTTCATTCTACATTTTGCATTTATCATTCATCCTTTAGCCTTTAGCCTTTCCTCATGCCCACCCTCGCCCAACTCGTCAGTTACTGCGACACCCGCGTGCGCCTGCACGCCGTGGCCGATTTTCCCGGCGCGCTCAATGGCCTCCAAGTGGCGAACTCCGGGCGCGTCACCAAAATCGGCGCGGCGGTGGATGCCGGGGCCGTGCCCTTCGCGTTGGCGGCGAAAGCCGGCGTCAATTTCCTCATCGTGCACCACGGTCTGTTCTGGGACGACCCGCGCCCGCTCACCGGCGCGCGCCACGCCCGGCTGAAGACCCTGCTCGACGCCGACTGCGCCGTCTACTCCTCCCACCTGCCGCTCGACGCGCATCCCGAAATCGGCAACAACGCCCTGCTCGCCCGCGCGCTCGGCCTTAAAGTGACCGGTTGGGATATTCCCTATCAAGGCACTCCGCTGGCCGCCGTCGTGTCCCGCCCGCCCGCCCGCGCGCTTTTGCGGTCGAAATTGCAGAAGCTTTTCCCCACGGGCCTGACGCCCCTGGAATTCGGCCCCGCCCAGCCGCGCAAGCTGGCGATCCTTACCGGGAGCGGAAGCTCGGCGATACCACATCTGGCCGCCGCGGGCATCGACACCTTTATCACCGGTGAACTCAAGCAGGCCGCCTTCAACACCGCGCAGGAAAACGGGTTGAATCTCTATATTTGCGGCCACTACGCCACGGAAGTTTTCGGCGTAAAGGCCCTCGCCGCCGAGTGCGCGAAACGTTTCCGCCTGCCGTGGGAATTCCTCGACACCGGTTGCCCGTTGTGAAGGGCAACTCTCCATGGTACTACCCCAAAACTCCCAGACACCGGGGTGCGTTAAAAACGTTTCCCTCGCTATCTGGCTTTCACTTCACGGTAAGTTTGACCGCACTGCTGGTGGCCGTACCTATAGCATTGGAGACCACCACACGGTAACTGCCGGCGTTGGCCGACGTCACTTTGGTCAGGGTAAGTTTGGCCGTCGTGATTCCCTTGATATTGCCGCCATTGGCCAGGATTTTATTGTTCCTCTGCCAAGCGTAGGTCGGCGCAGGGTTGCCGGAGGCGGTGACGGTGAAAACAGCGGTGGCGCCTTTTTTCACCGTAAGCGCGGTGGGTTGTTTGGTAATCACGGGCGCAGATTCGTCCGAGGAAATTACCACGGTGCCCGCGAGCCCCACCGCCACGAAATGGCTTTTACCATAGGCGACTCCCTGCAAAAGATTTTTAGTCTTCGAGTTTCGGTAGGTCCACGTAATCCCATCGGACGATGTGACGACGGCCCCGTCCGCACCCACGGAGACAAAATAGCCGTTGGCATAGGTGACCGCCTCCAGCGTGTTCGCCGTACCGGAAGCTGCAGTTGTCCAGTTACCGACCTCATCCACGGAAGTCGTAATCAGGCCCGCGGCACCCACGGCGACCAGCGTGCCCCGGCCATTAGCAAATCCGGAAAGGGTGCCGGCAAAGCTACCCGCCTCGCCCAAAAAGGCTGGCATCACGGCGGGCGTGGAAGTCGCCCTGGGTCTGGAGTTCGTATGCGCTGGCGAAAAGCCCATTTGCGATAGAGTCGGGGACGCGTAAATGGTCGCCGGGAAACCACTGCCGCTAGTGGCGGTAAAAAACGACCCGTTGGCGTAGGTAACACCGACGATGCCCACATAAAACACTCCCTCAAAATTGCCATCCGACCAGCTGTAACCGTCCGGCGAGGCCGAATATCCCGACTGCGCGCCCTTATAGGAATAGCCCTGGGAAGGGCCGCCAAAGGCGACAAACTGGTTGTTAACAAAAGTGACGTACTTCCACGGGCCGTCGCCAGTGCTGGAGGTCGTTTGCCAATCCTTCCCGTTCACAGAAGTTATGATTATGTTCGGCGTATAACCTGGTGTCGTGACGGTGCCTACGGCGACGAAGACCCCCTCCGCAAAGGTGATGGCGGAAAGTGAAATATTTACGACAAAGGAAGGGGACTTGCTCCACGAAAATGCATCCTTGGAGGTCCACACCTCGTTGTTGCCTACCGCCACAAACACACCATTGCCGTAAGCCACGCCCGTAAGATTCACGCTGGTGATGGAGCCCTCTGACCAGTGACCGAAAATATCTGCCTGTGCCATGGGCCCTTCCAACACCAGCAGAACAAGTAAAATCAAAATTGAGGTCCAAGTTTTTCCATGACCGGGCCGCCACCGGTCGAAGCGCCGGGCAGGATTGCCCGTCCATGGATAGTGTATTTGCATAATATTATTTTTAGTTAATTTCCAGTGGAAAACTCTGCCAACAGGGCACGTTTGTCAAGTGTCGAAATGCCCCTGGGCACCGACTGTTGCGGCGGAAGCCGGGTTAGCCCAACCGCACCAGCACATTGAGCACCGCGCAACTCGCGAGCGCCGCCGCGACGTCGTCCACCACGACGCCAAGGCCGCCGGGACAATCCTGCAGGCGCCGGATGCCGAGTGGCTTGAGGATATCGAAAATTCGAAAAAGCAAAAAGCCCGCGAGCAGCACCGCCCAAAATGGCCAGTCCTTTTGCGCTGCAGCATCAAATGCTCCCATAAAACACAAGGGAGTCGCAGCCACTTCATCCAGGATGATGCAGCCGGGATCGCGCTGGCGCAACTGGCGCTCCGCGCCGTCACAAAAGGCCACGGCCAGATAAAGCAACCCGGCTTCTGCCAATGCCGCCGTGGCCCAGGTCAAGTACGGCTGCGCCGCCGCCACGAGGCCCACGCCGACCAGCGTGCCCCAGGTGCCCGGCGCTGGTAATTTGCGTCCCACCGGTCCCACCGTCGCCACCGCAATGACCACCGACGCGGGCAAGCGGTCGACCCACGCGATGCTCCGCCGCCATGTGGTGCCGAGCGCCATGAAGTTTTATTTGGCCGGCGGCGTGCGCCCCATGAAAACGTCCCAGTATTTTATGAGGTAGCCCGTGCCGGAGGCGAAGGTGAGCGCCGCCGCGCCCACAAACAGCAGCAGCCCCAGCATCGTCCAAAACGCGAGGGCCTTCTCCCCCGCGGCAAAATCCAAGTTCAACGCATTGGCCAGCAAGAGCGCGCCGATGCTCACAATGAGCAGCACCGTTTTGATTTTGCCGGATTTTTCGGCCGCCAGCACAAGGCCCTGGCTGGCCGCCACCAAGCGCAGCCCCGTGATTAAAAATTCGCGCGCGACAATGACCAGCACGGGAAACACACACCACTGCGGCAGCAACGGCTCGTCCCGCAAGGGCACCAGCATCGCAATCGGCAGGCCGGTGAACAAAATTTTGTCCGTGAGCGCATCCATCAATTTGCCGAAGTTCGAGACCTGCTGAAACCGGCGCGCGAGATAACCATCCAGCCAGTCCGTTATCCCGCCCGCCACAAACAACACAAACGCCGCGGTCGCCGCCCAGTGCAGGGGCGCGTACAGCAAGCCCACCACGACGAACAAGGTCGGGACGCGGGACAGCGTGATGAGATTGGGAAGATTCATATTTGGACTGAAGCGCAGATTCCCGCCGAGATCGGCGCCAAACCCGGCCGCCCGGCGTCCAGGCGCCGGAACCGGGGTGAAGCTAATACCATTTGCCTTTCAAAAAAAGCCTTTTACACTGAATTCTTGCGCCCCCGCATGAAGCTCGCCATCTACCCGGGCACCTTCGACCCGGTCACCAAGGGCCACCTGGACATCCTGCGCCGGGCGTGCCGCCTGTTCGACCGCGTCCTCGTCGCCATCGCGCCCAACGAGGGCAAGCAGCCGCTTTTCACCGTCGAGGAACGGCTCGCGCTCATCCGGCCGCATTTGCGCACCATCCCCAACGCCAGCGCCGCCCGGCTGGATGGCTTGACGGTGGATTTCGCCCGCGCCCGCGGGGCGGTGGCGCTGATTCGCGGCCTGCGCGCCGTGTCGGACTTCGAACACGAGTTTCAGATGGCGCAAATGAACCGGCACCTCGATGAAACCATCGAGACCATCTTCCTGATGCCGAGCCACACTTTCTTTTACACGAGCTCGCAAATCGTCAAACAAGTGTGCCGGATGGAAGCGACGCGGTTGCGCCAGTTCGTGCCGCCCAATGTGCTGCGGGCCCTGCGCAAGAAATTCCCGCAGCCCTAAGCCCGAAAGCACTGAATTTCCGGGATTTTTTTGGCCGCCCGGCGCTCCTATAGTCTTGCCGCCTGCCGCGGACGTCTGCTATCCTAACGTTCATAGGATTAATCGAGTGCTTGTTTCCCCCCATCTCCCTGGCCTGACCTCGCTGGCTTGCCTGGTCCGTCCAGTTCTCCCCTGGCTTCGGCGCGCCGCTAATCTGGGCGCTGTAGCCTTGGCCCTGCTGTGCCTGACGGCCGTTTCCGGTCGCGCGCAAACGACCTGGACCGGCAATTCGTCCGCGAATTGGAACACCAATGTAAACTGGGACTCGGCTACGATTCCCGACAGCGCGACGGACGTCATCGTCAACACCGGCAACGGCAGCCAGCCGCTCCTGCAAACCGGCAATATCGGCACCGCCAACACGCTCACGATTGGACTCGACCCCAACAGCACGGCCAGCACCTCGGTCACGGTCGCTGGCGGTCAAAGCCTGAACGTCACGGTCCTGGATGTGGCGGCGTCCGAGCTTTCCTTCGGCGCTCTCACCGTGGTCGGCAACTCCTCCGCCAATTCCACCCTCAATGTCGCTTCCACCCTTACTCTCGGTGACAACGGCGTCGGCAATCTCGGAATTACGGCGGGCGGCCAGGTGGTCAGCGGCTTCACCTACCTCGCCAACGGCGCCAATGCCACCGGTTTCGTCACTCTGAGCGGGGCGAATTCGACGTGGACCGTGCTCGGCCAGTTTTTTGTCGGTAGTCTGGGCTTCGGCAATTTGAGTGTAACAGGTGGCGCCCTGCTTTCCTCGATCAACACCGACCTCGCGGAAAATGTTGGCTCCGTGGGCAACGTCATCATTTCCGGCAACAATAGCCGCTGGCTGAACGCCGGACAGTTGCTGATTGGCAACAGTGGCAACGCCACCCTCACCATCAACAACGGGGGCAATGTCACCGGCGGCAGCGGGGCCAGCCAAATCGGCGAACAAGAGGGCTCGAACGGCACCGTGAATCTCAGTGGCAGCACTTCGCGCTGGAATACTCACGGCGTGCTGTACGTGGGTAGTGGAGGCGCCGGCACCTTGAATGTCTCCAGTGGCGCCAATGTTACCTCGACCCAAGCCTACGTGTCGGCCGCGGCTAATGCCACGGGCACCGTCTTTCTGACCGACAACGGCACCACCTGGACCTCAACCGGCAGCGTGGCTGTGGGCTTTTTGGGTCCGGCCAATTTCACGGTCACCTCCGGCGCCCTGGCGACTACCCCGAATGTCACCCTGGGTCAATTCGCGGGCGGCGCAGGCTCCGTGCTGGTGGCCTCGAACGCCACGTGGAACTGCAATGGTGCGCTGGTGGTGGGTTCCACCGGCTCCGCCAACCTTACCATTGGCGATGGCGGCAAGATGTTTGACGCCAATGCCACCGTCGGATTCGGCGCCAATGCGACCGGGATAGTCCGAGTCGTCGGCGCGGGGGGCAACTGGTCGCACACCGGCAACCTGACCTTGGGCGTCGACGGCGTGGCGAAACTGACGATTTCCACCGGTGCCCAGGTCGTGGTCGGGGGCCTCACCCAACTGGCGCGCAACGCGGACGCGGCCACAACTCTGTCCCTCCAGGCCGGCGGCCTGCTGCAAGCCAATGGCGGCTTGCAGACCAAGAATTCCTCCCAATTCATTTTCCAACTCGACGGGCCCGCCCGCGTGACGCAGTACGGCGCGGTCAACGTGGCCGGGGGCAATTGCACCCTGGCCGGCAACCTCACCGTCACGCTGGGCAATAATTTCGCGCCGGCCGCGGGCGACGAATTTAATTTATTTCAAGTCACGGGCGGATTCATTCTCGGCGGCTTTACGAGCGTCACCCTGCCCGTCCTGAGCCCCGGCTTGGCGTGGGATAGTTCGAATCTGACGACCAATGGCACCATCGCGGTGCAATACGCGACCAAACCAGTCTTTGAGTCGCAGCCCATCAGCCACACCGTCAAAGCCGGCAGCACTGTTTCATTCAGCGTGACGGCTGCCGGGGAACCGCCGCTCAAGTACCAATGGCGCTTGAACGGCAAAGCGATTGCGGGCGCCACCTCCGCCACCCTCACGCTCAAGGGCGTCAAGGGGAGTAATAGCGGCTCCTACACGGTGGTGGTTTCCGGACCGAAGGGTAGTGAAACGAGCCTGTCGGCGACGTTGACGGTCGTCACCACCGCGCCCAAAATCACCACCCAGCCCAAGGCAGTGCTCGTGACGAAGGGCAAGAACGCCTCCTTCAAGGTGAAGGCCACCGGCGATGCCCCGCTCGCCTATGCCTGGCAAAAGGGAAACAAAAACCTCAAGAATGGCGGCGAAATTTCCGGCGCAACCACCGCCACCCTGAAAATCACCGCCGCCAAGGCCGGCGACGCCGGGTCCTACCGTGTCATCGTCACCAACCTCGCCGGCAAGGCCACCAGCTCGGTCGCGAAATTGACGGTGCATTAATTCAGGCGCGCTCCACCACCGCCACGCACTCGATGTGGCGCGTCTGCGGAAACAGGTCAAACGGCTGCGCGTGGCAGAGTTTGTAACCGCCCGCCGCCAGAATTTTCAAATCGCGTGCTTGGGTCGCCGGATCGCACGACACATATACCACCCGCGCCGGGCCAAACGCCACCAGCTGTTGCAAAAACTCCGGGCTGCAGCCCGCGCGCGGCGGATCCAGCACCACCGCCGTGCCCGCGGCGGGAAAATCCACGCCCGCGAAAATGGTCTCCGCCTCGCCCACGCGAAATTCACAGTTCGCCGCCGCATTGCGCACTACGTTGGCCCGCGCTTTTTTCACGGCCTCGGCATTGACCTCGACGCCCAGGCAGCGCGCAAATTTCCCGCGCCCGCACAGCGCGAACACGCCTACGCCGCAATACACATCCAACAAATACTTCGCACCCCCCGCCGCGGCCATTTCCAGCACATAGGCCACCAACTCCGGCAGGATGAACGGATTGTTCTGGAAAAAATCCCCGGCCAAAAATTCAAACGTGGTGCCGGCGATATCCGCGGTGACAATGGCCGTGGGGTCGCTCACCACGCCTTCGCGGGCCTCGCGCAACAGCAAGGTGCCGCCGCGCTTCAAGCTGGCGGAGCGCGCCGTCAGGGCCGTCCGCACCGCCGGCAGGGCCGCGTTGATGGCCTCCGTCGCCAACGGGCACGCCGGCACATCCACCAACGCCCGCCGCCCCGCGCGCAGAAAACCGATGGGAAACGCACCGTCGCGCCGCGGCCGTTCGTAATGCGGCGTAATCTTTGAGCGATAATGAAATTCCTGGGGTGACGGATGCGTGGGCCGCACGTCCGCCTCGGGCAGTCCGCCCAGGCGCGCCAGCGCTTCGCGCACCTGGCGGCGCTTCCACTCGAGCTGCTCCGCATAGGCCATGTGCTGATACTGGCAGCCGCCGCACTCGCCGAACAACGGGCACGGGGCCGGCCGGCGCGCAGGCGAGGGCCGCAAAACCGCCGCCAAATCCGCCTCGGAATAGTTCGCGTGATTGCGAAAAACCCGCGCGCGCACCCGCTCGCCGGGGATGGCGTACGGCACCATCACCACCCAGCCGTCCACCCGCCCGAGGCCGAGGCCCAGGTTCGTCAGGGTCTCGATTTCCACCTCCACCTCCTGATGGTAGGCATAGGGCGTGGCGTTGAATTTGCGGGGAGCGTCCATGGGCGGGTGCATCTTTCCAAGCGTACTAAATTGACGCCTGTCGGCCCGGCTGGCTACAAGAACCTTTCGCGTGACGCCTGAATTCATTCAAAGCCGGCAAAACCCGCGGGTGCAAAACCTCGCCCGCCTGCACGACCGCGCCCATCGCGATGCCCAAGGCCGCTTCCTGATCGAAGGCCAGCGCGAGCTGTCCCGCGCCCTCGACCGCGCCCTGCCGCTCGACGAAATCTTTTTCTGCCCGGAGTATTTTCGCGACGCGACCGCCCAGACCTTGCTCGACCGCGCCGCCGCCGCGAAGGTTGCGCTCTGCCAGTTGGCGCCCGCTGCGTTCGACAAAGCCTCCGTGCGCGAAGGGCCCGATGGTCTCCTCGCTGTCGCACCCTCGTGGCGGCCTGCGCTGTCCGCGCTTGTTCTCCCGTCCGCGCCACTCGTGCTCGTGGTCGAACATGTGGAAAAACCCGGCAATCTCGGAGCCCTCCTGCGCTCCGCCGACGCCGCAGGCGCGCACGCCGTCATCGCCTGCGATCCGGTCACCGATTTGTTCAACCCCCAGGTCGTGCGCAATTCCCAGGGCACACTCTTCAGCCTGCCCGTGGTGCTCGCGGCGGCAGCGGAGACCCTCGCGTACCTGCGGGCGCACCACTTCACGCTCATCGCCACCAGCCCCGCGGCTGCGGTCGATTATTGGGACATAGATTTAAGAGGCCCAACCGCCGTGCTCGTCGGTGGTGAAAACGCCGGCCTCACCGATTTTTGGCTCGAGGCCGCGAACCATCGCGCGCGCATCCCGATGGCGGGCCGGGCCGATTCGCTCAACGTCTCCGCCGCCGCCTCGCTGCTGCTCTACGAAGCCGTCCGCCAACGGCGTAAAATCAAATAAGGCGGCTGACATTAATCGTGAACACCGCTCCGAGAGCAAAAAGCTCAGACCTTTTCCACTTGGGCCGCTACTTCGTCGTGCGCTTGAGCAGAAACGTATAGATTATTCTTACCGTGGCCGACGAGCTGCTGGCGGAGCCGTGCACCGTCAGGCCCGTGCTGGCCAGCGTGGCGCTAAAAAAATCTCCCGTCATTGAGACCAAGTGCTGCCCGTCCGCCAGCGTGCCGGTGAACTGGCCGCGCAACGTCGTGGCGTTGGACTTCGTCACCTTGATGGATACCGCCGCCGTCATGTGCGCCGAGCGGAAACACGCCCTGATCAATTTATCGGCAATCTGGTCTGTCACGGCCGCCAAGCCCTCCGCGTCGATCGACAGGCCATACGACGACGAGACCATTTTTGCGTCCTTGCCGTTTACGTGCACGACACTTTTCTTGATGTGATACGTGCCTTGCGGAACAGCGGCCTGCACCGGAGCTGCCGCGCCGACGAACGCCAAAAGCGCCGCCGCCAGAGTGAAGGTGCGCAAACGGGCGCTGAACAAAAAGGGAAAAAAACAACGATTCATGGGGGTAGAAGGGAAACCGAGGATGATGCAGGCCCGTGCGATAGTCAAAACTGAACCCACCGCCAGCCTCTTGGGTAAGAGCAACCCAACAGGCTCGAAATTCCCTCAATCTCCAAGCCCCATTCCAACTTCTACCTTCTACCTTCCACCTTCTACATTCTACTTTCTACTTTCCTCCTCTTTCCCCTCCTTCCCAATCCACCCCACGATTCTTTTCGCCAGCCGCCGGCTGGACAAAAACGCCCGGTGGTGCGCCAGCCGCACGCAAACGTTCTCCCCCACCGGCAACGCCGAACTTTCCGGCGGCACGATGATCATGTCGTACGGCGTCCACACGGACACCACCCGTACGCGCTCCAGCCGGCCCACCTCGCGCGCCAGCTTCCGCAAAAACGGACTGCCCGGCCGCATGTCTCGCACCCCGCGTCCCGGCCAAAACCACGCCATCAACGTTCCCTGATGCGGCGCCGCCAGCGTGACGAGCCGCCGCACCCGCTCCTCGCCGTCACAACATTGCACATACGTCCGCGCCACCAACCCGCCCATGCTGTGTCCGATCAAATCGCACCGCTCGCCCGGCGCGAGCTGCTCGCGCAAGTAACCCTCCAACTGCCCGGCCAATTCGAGAATTCCGACCGTGCCGTCGGCCGGCCGCAAATCCGGCGTCAATACCCTCCGCCCCGCCGCCTCCAGAGCGCGCCGCAACTGCCGCATCACCCCATGGTCGCGAAAAATGCCGTGGACCAGGATGACGGGAGGCAGCGCCACGCCCTTCACGGTTGTGGAATGTCGGTCAGGTCGGATAGTCATACCGACTCTCTAATCATGTTGAATGCCAAGAAAGCCCCACTTTGCCTAAGCCATTTGCCGTCAAAGCATTATAAAATCAGTCTCGTCTAGTCCGTCCCGCTTGGGCGGCATTCCATGACAGTCAAAGGACACAAAATGCCGGATACCTCGGACTTTGGATCCGGTTAGGTCGCTGTCGGATTGCTGGGAAATATGGCCATTCCCGCTTCAGCCGCTAATCGTACCTTTCGGCGCAGTCGCACGGATCGCATGCTGCCGGGGATAAGAAAAACCAAGCCAACGAAAATTAGAATATGCCAACTGCTCCACCCAAAACCCTCCCCCATTTCGACGTAGAAACTTGAAAAAATCAAGTGGATGCCATCCTCCAACCAAAGGAGCTGGCATAAAATCTCCGGCGTAAGTTTGCGCCGGGCCAGCGTATGGGCGGCCAGCGTGACGAAAACCACGCCCAGGAATTGAAAGAGAATGAATGCCGCCATGGCCTGCGGGCGGAAGGCCAAGCGCGAATCCTCGTCGGCTAAGATCCTGGCGATAAACATAATCCCGAGAAGAACGCTGGCGACCACCGCGCGGCGGAGGCTTCGGGCGGCCTTAATCGTGGCGGAGATGCGCCGCGCATCCATGGTGGTCAAATGCTGGCGTGCAAAGCGCCGGCCGGCAGCCTGCGCCCGGCCCAAATCCTCCAGCGCCACAGCATGCGCCTCCGCGGCGGGCCGACCACTTTCCACATAGGCTTGCACGGCGTCGGCATAATGCGCCTCGATTTCATCGCGGATACGCTCCTGGGCCGACGATTCCAAACCCTTGACCGCAATCCGCAGCCATTCCTCCAGAGTCTCTGCGGGTCGCCGGTAAAGGTAGGGGTCGAATTGCGGCGCGACCAGCGGCAAGGGCCGGCCATCGTCGCCCAAGCGCGACAATTTCCGGTAGTTGCGATACGATTTGACGCCGAAAAAGACAAAGATGAAGAAGGCCGGCGTTATGACATACAAAAAATCCAGACGCATCATAACTCCAAAAGGTAAGAGCCACATGCACATGAGGAGCCACTGGAAGCAATCCCGGGACTCCTGCTCGCGTTGATCGGCAATGCTGGGCGCGGGGATCGCAACCTCCCTCCCGCTGAATCGCATCAATTTCTGACGGTACTTTAGCTGTTCAAAACCGACGTCAATAAAGAGAAGCGGTCCTGCGATCGCAGCCAACCACCACTTGGCTTGGGCGAGACCAGCCGCCAAGAGTAAAAGGCCACTGAAAAAAGAGGTGAGAATATATATCCCGGCAATCTGACGTTGCTGGTCAAAACCGGGCTTACGGCGGCTCAAGAGGGCGGCCACGATCATCAAGATTAAATTAACCAAACTCAGCCCGGCCGCGATTATCGCCATCAGCGGCGAGGGTCGGTCCTGATTCCCTCCGGAAAAATTCCAGGCGAAGTTAAAATATAAAAGCCAAAAACCGCATTGCACGGTGGCGGCGGCACCCCGCGGCAGGCTCATTCGTTTAATCTCAGCGCGGGTAAAATAGACACGGCGAAACCGCCGGGCCGCCGCGCGCGGGCTGCCCATGTCCGCCAGCGCCAGCGCTTCGGCGAGAGTTTCCGGCAGGTCGTTTGCCAAATGACTGGCCAACGCCTTGGCGTAAAGAGCCTCACTTTCCGCGCGCACCAAGGCCTGAGCCGCGGGCTCCAAATCCGCGGTGGCCACCGCGAGCCACTCGGGGAGAGTTTGCGCCGGAGTTTTGCGAAAAAAGTTCATCGGGCGTCTTGTAAAATAAGGCTGATCGCACCGGAAAATTGCAGCCACTCCTGGCGCTCGCGGGCGAGGGCCTTGCGCCCCGTTTCGGTAAGCTTGTAATAGCGGCGCGTGCGGCCATTTTCCATCCGCGTTGAGGAAGTGATCAGTTTCTTCGCTTCCAAGCCGTGCAGCGCCGGATAAAGCGTGCCCTCCTTGAAATCCAGCACCCCCTTGGAGGCCTGCTTGATTTCCTGGGCGATGCGGTAGCCGTGATTGGGGCTCCGGCTCAAGTTCTGCAAAATCAACGTCGTCAGGCTGCCTTTGAAGTTCATTCCCTCCTCATACCTTGGAAACCGATGCATAGGCAAGCCGGTAATTTGCGCTGACCGCGACCGGGGCCTTGCCGCCGCTCGAGCCGAGACCACCAGCACCGGTATCACCCCCAAGCACCCATTTTCATTTTCCTCTGCGCCCTCGACGCGCTCGGCGGCTCACGTCTTTTTGCCTCCGCCCCGGCATTGACACCCGTGCCCTTCCCTTGCTAGCTTGCGCGGCGTCATGGCCGAGCGTCTCAACCAGCGGGTTCTCGTCCTCAACCGTTTGTGGCAGGCGGTGAACATCATCGGCGTCAAGCGCGCCTTCAGTTTGTTGATGCTCGACCACGCCCAGGTCGTCCACCCGCGCGCGGATTCCCTCGAAGTGCTCAACGCCGCGGACTGGATCGCCCACTCCGTCGCCAATCCGCCGACCGACGACCACGACTGCATCCACACCATCCGCCTGCGCCTGCGGCTGCCGCACGTCATTCTCCTGCGCTACTACGAGCGCGTGCCCGCGAAGGAAGTGAAGTTCAACCGCCAGAATCTTTTCGAACGCGACGATTATTGCTGCCAGTACTGCGGCAAGGAATACGCGCCGCGCGATTTGAACCTCGACCACGTCATCCCGCGCATGCACGGCGGGCGCACGTCGTGGGAAAATGTCGTCACCTCCTGCATCCGCTGCAACGCGCGCAAGGCCAACCGTCTGCCCCACCAGGCCGGCATGCACCTCCTGCGCAAGCCCACGAAGCCCAAGTGGCGCCCCTTCGCCTACTCTGTGAATGCCGCCGAACGCACCGACCATTGGATTCCCTTTCTCGGCGACCTGGCCCTCGAGAGCTAGGAGCAGGGAGCGGGGAGTGAGGAGCAAGGAGCTGAAGTTGGAAGTTAGAATCCGGACTGTGTTCAATGGCTGGCGCAGCGGACGCGGCCAGTCCGCGTAAAGTCGCCGGGGGCAAAGAACTCAAGCGCGGGTTTTGGTAATGTCTTAATTTGAAACGGCGCGCTGAAGGCAGCGCGCCCTACTTAAAACAGTTGCTTGGGGTAGGGCGGCCTGCCCTCAGCCCGCCGTCTTGTTGCTGGTGAGATTAGGACACTACCCGCGTTTTCATTCCGGCGTTCATCGCCCATCGCTGAATTTATCCTATAGGGTGTATCGTTCATCCTTTTTTCCCGCCCAAATTCTTCGTTGCGCTTGCCAGCCCGGACACCGGAGCCCAAACTAGAGCGACATGAAGGAATGGCTGGAGGCCAATTGGGATTATCTCGCCTTCAGCGCGGCGAGCGTGCTGGCGTTTGCCCTGTTGGACCTGGCGCTGCGGCGCCGCCAGCCGCCCACCCGCCTGACCTGGCAGACGTGGCCCATCCTTGCCTTCATCCTCGGCCTCGGCTGGTTCACCGTCAAGTGGGACGGCCACCGCGAACGCGCGCCCATCGAGGAGTTTATGAAACTCGTCGCGCCGACTTATGCGGTCGAGCTCGAACGCATGGGCCACGCGAAGCTCACCCTCGACACTCCACCCGACGACCCCAATTACCTCGCCATGATCGAGGCCGAGAAACGCTGGCTCAAGGTCAACCCCGACATCGCCGACATTTACACCCACCGCCGCCGGCCCGACGGCAAAGTCGTCCTCATGGTGGATTCCGAAACCGATTACAACCACGACGGCAAATACGACGGCCCCCACGAGGCCCGCACGCCCCTGGGCGAAGTTTACGACCACGTGGACCAAAGTTTGCTCGACGCCTTCGACGGCCAGATCGGTTTCACCACCGCGCCCATCCACGACGACTGGGGCACCTGGGTGAGCGCCATGATTCCGATGCGCGACGAAGCCGGCAAAGTCGAGGCCGTCCTCGGCGTGGATTACCCGGCCGCAAGCTGGATCGCCGCCAACGCCCGCGGGCGGCTGCGGGGCATGGCGCTGCTCGCGCTGCCCCTGCTCGGCCTCGCCGCGGCCTCGGGCCTCATCAGCTTTATGCGGGCGGAATTGCGGACGCGCCGGAAAATCGCCGACGACCTCACCGAAAGCGAGGCCCGCTTGCGCGCCGCCATCGACAACATGCCCTTCGAGGTCTGGGCCATGGACGCCGCCGGGCACTACACCCTGGGCAACCCCGTCGTCGAGCGCACCTGGGGCCGGAATCTCGGCCAGTCCCTGGCGGACGTGGACGTGCACCCCGACGTGCGCGCGCACTGGGCCGAGTCCAACCGGCGCGCCTTTGCCGGGGAAACGGCGACTGGCGAAGTCACCTACGTCGTCCGGGGCCGCCGGCGCAATTATTTTTTCGTGGTTGCACCTATTCGCGTCGGTGACAAAATCACCGGTATTATCGGCGTCAACCTTGACATCACCGACCGCGTCCAGGCGGAGAACGCCCGGCGCCTGTCCGAACAGCGCCTGGCCCTGCACGTGCGCCAGACGCCCCTCGGCGTCATCGAGTGGGACCTCAATCACCGCATCACCTCCTGGAATCCGGCGGCCGAGCGCATCTTTGGCTTCACCGCGGCGGAGACGGTCGGCCGCTGCGGCTTCGAGCTGCTCGTGCCGCCGTCCGCGCGGAAACACGTGGACGAGATCTGGGCCGCCATCCTGGCCAACAAGGGCGGTTTTCGCAGCACGAACGAAAACCTCACCAAGGACGGGCGCACGATTATTTGCGAATGGTACAACACGCCCCTGGTCGACGACCACGGCGAAGTCATCGGCGCGGCCTCGCTGGCGCAGGACGTGAGCGAGCGCGACGCCCTCGAGCGGCAATTGCGCCAGGCGCAAAAAATGGAGTCCATCGGCCAGCTCGCCGGCGGCGTGGCGCACGAGTTCAACAACCTGCTCACGCCGATGCTAATCCAGACGGATCAGATTGAGATCGAATACGCCCGCGACCGCCGGTTGCTCCAGCTCTTGCGCCCCATTCAGGAGGCCATCGTCCAAGCTGCGCAGTTGAACCAGCGCATTCTCGCCGTGGGCCGCCGCAGCCCCGAAGAACGACAGTTCCTTCCATTGAATGACATGGTGGAAAACGCCGTCGCCCTCCTGCGTCCCGGCTTTGACCATCGCATCGAACTCGGCCTCTCCCTCGCCCCCGGCTTGCCGCCGTTGTGGCTCGACCGCTCGCAGGTCACCCAGATTGTGATGAATCTCGCGCTGAACGCGCGGGACACCCTGCTCGACAAAGTGGGCCATGGCGCGCCGCTCGGCTGGCGCCCTCGGCTCACGATTGCCACTGCGCGCCTCGACGCCGTCAAACCCGTGGCCCTCGGCGGGGCCGCGGTGCCGGCCATCCCCTGCCAGCGCCTTACCGTCACGGACAATGGCCTCGGCATACCGGCTGGCGTGCGCACCCGCATCTTCGAACCCTTCTATACCACCAAGGAGCCGGGCAAGGGCACCGGCCTTGGTCTTGCGGTGGTGTGGAATGTCGTGCAAAATCTCGCCGGTTGGATAGAGATAACGGACGGCCCGCACAGCGAAGGCACCACTTTTCACGTTTATTTCCCCATGCCCCTGCAAACTGAATCCGATCCTCTCGCCACCGCGACCGCCCCGGCCGTGATGGCCCCGCCCGCAAAACGCGAACCCCTGCGCGTGTTGCTCGTCGAAGACAACGCCCTCGTCTCGAATACCCTGATTGCCCTGCTCTCCTCCGCGGGCCACGCCGTGGTTTCCGCGCAAAACGGCGAAGAAGGTTGGGACATTTTCAGCCGCCGCTCCGGCCAGTTCGACCTCGTGCTGGCGGACTACAACATGCCGCGCCTCAATGGCGCCGACCTCGCCCGCCGCGTGCGGGCCGCGAATTTCCCCGGCCGTTTCATCCTCGTCTCCGGTTTCCTCACCTCCGAAAAAGTGGAGGAACTCAAAAATATCGGCGTGGACATGACCCTCAACAAGCCCATCTCTTCCGCCGCCCTCCTCGCCGCGCTCGACCCAGCCGCCACGGCGAATTAGAATTAGACTCGGCCGTTATGAGGCGACTCGGCCTTTACTGAGTTCCGTGGTCGGTCCAAAAATATTTGCCACGCGGCCAACGTCCTGCCAATCTAAGACAATCCCCAGGTTGACCCAGACCTCACCGCATATTCGAGTGGATGAACATGGTCGTGCCTGGGTGGACGACACGAATACATAGGTGCGCGAAATTGCGTTGGATGTGGTGGCCCATGGTTGGAGTCCGCAAGAAATACACCTCCAGCATCCCCACCTCGCTCGCGCAGATTCACGCCGCGCTCGCTTATTATTACGACCACAAGCCGGCCTTGGACACCGAGATTGAGGAAGGACTGCGCTTAGCCGAACAACAGCGCAACCGCACCGGCGAATCGCCCGCCCGCAAACGTTTGGCTGCACTCGGTCGGCAGGCCTGAGCTTGGCCCTGTACATGGATGTGCATGTCCCGTACGCGGTGACTGCGGGTTTGCTGGCGCGCAAGGTGGATGTTCTCACCGCGCAATAGGACAATACCATGCGCTGGCCCGACTCCGAACTATTGGATCGTGCCAGCTCGCTGGGCCGGGTGCTGGTCAGCCAGGATGAGGATTTACTCGCTGAAGCTGCGAGCCGCCAAAGCTCCGGACGTGATTTTGCCGGCCTGATTTATGTCCATCAGCAAGCGATTGGCATCGGCAACTTTATTTCTGACCTCGTGTTGATCGCAGAGACATGCGAACTCGAGGATATCGCCAATCGCGTGGAATTTCTGCCGCTCTGATCAAGATTGAAAATCCTTCGCGCGCTTCGCGTCCCTCGCAGTGAAAAAAACTCCGCCCGAACATTAGTCCGGCAGGCCCTGGCCTTCGCTCAAGTTTTTGTACCACGCGAGGGCGAGCAGCGGCCACGCCCATTGGTAGCTGGTGTATTTGAGATAAAAAATCCTAGGGAAGCCCGTGCCCGTGAACCAGGGATATTGCCACGAGCCATCGGCTTCCTGATTCTTTAGCAAATACTGCACGCCGCGCTGCACCGACTCCCGCCGCGGGTCGCCCACCGCGAGCAAACCCAGGAGCGCCCACGCTGTTTGCGAGGCCGTCGAGGGGCCTTTGCCGCGCGTGGTGGCGTCGTGATACGTCCAGCACGATTCGCCCCAGCCGCCATCGGCGTTCTGGAATTTTTCCAGCCAGTCGCGTGCGCGCAGGATGTAGGGCTGCGTCATGTCTTCTTTCATCAAGGCCAGCCCGCGCAATACGTGCGAGGTGCCATAGATGTAATTCACGCCCCAGCGGCCAAACCACGAACCGTCGGCCTCCTGCGTTCGCCGCACAAACGCCAGCGCGCGCTGGGAAACCGCATCGTCGCGCCCGAAACCCGTCTTCGCAAGCGTCTCGAGCGCGCGGCCCGTGATGTCGCTGCACGGCGGATCCAAAATCGCATTGTGGTCGGCAAAGGGCACCTTCTCCAGCCAGGGCTCCGTCAAATCTTTGTCGAACGCCGCAAAGCCGCCCTCTTTGCACTGAAACGCACGGCACCATGCCATCGAACGATTGATGGCCGCAAGGCGGTTGCCCTCATCGGTCGCCTTCAACACCCGCAGCGCGAGCACGACCTGAAAAGTGTCGTCCACATCGGGATAGTAAACGTTGTTGAACTCGAAGGCCCAGCCGGTCGCCACCGGAAAACTGACGTTTTCCTTCCAGTCGCCCTTGATGGTGATTTCCTTTTCCAACAGCCAGTCGGCGACTTTTTTCAAGCGTGGGTCCTCCGGCGCCGCCCCGGCGTCCACCAAACATTGCGCGATGATGGCGGTGTCCCACACGGGCGAGTAACACGGCGCGACGCGCAAATCATCCGGGTCGCCGCGCACGAGGCCGTCAAAATCTTTTTCCTCCTTGGCAAACAGCACATGGTCGCGCGGCAGCCCGAGCATTTCGAGCGCGATGAGCGTGTTCAACATCCCCGGGAAAATCGCGCCCATGCCATCCGACCCGGGGCCGATGCGCTCCAGCATCCAGGCCTTCGCCACCTCCAGCCCGCGACGCCGGAACAAATCCACCGGCAGGTGATTCAACACGCGCCCGACTTTATCCAGCGTAAGAAAAAGATTCCGCCACGAGAAAAATCCGTCGTGATTCGGCAGCGACCAATCGCCCTCCTGCGAACCGCCGGGGTACAACTCATCCAGACTCGGGCAGGCCGCCAGCACGCGTACGGGTTTAAAGTGGTTGATGACGGTCAGCGGCACGACGAGGTTGCGCGTCCACGAACTCATCCGGTAAATGTGAAAGGGAAACCATGTCGGCAGGAGCATCATTTCCGCCGGGATCAAGGGGCAGTATTTCCACGGAAACAGCCCGCACATCGCGAGGTAGAGCTTGCCGAAAGTGTGCAGCTTCGGGATACCGCCGAGGGCCAGCGCCCGTTCGCGCGCCTTCACCAGCTCCGGCGCATCTTTCGGCATTCCCGTCAGCCGCAGCGCATGGTAGCCCTTGATGGTGGCGGCGAGTTCCGCGGGACCTCCGGGAAACTGCGGCCAGCCGCCGTCGGGCAGTTGCCGTTTCAAAATATGCGCGCGGCACTTCTCGTTCTGCGCCTTTTCCGGCAGCCCCGTCCAATGGTAATAGAGCACGTAGTCCGACACCACCGTGCTGTCCACAATCAGCTCGCATTCCCAATAGCCACGCGGGTCGAGCCGCCCAAAGAGATAGTCGCGGGCACGGGTAATGGCCTGGACCACCGCGCCGGGCAGGGCGGCGGATTCAGCAGATTTCTGGGCAGCAGTCGGCATGGCGGGCAAGCGCGGTAAACGTTAATTTGACCAAATTTCGCCCCCACCACGCAAACGAAAAGGAAAAGGCACCGCACGGCTGCGCCCGGCCCCAAAACATTTCCTCCTCAGTCAGTTGAAGATTGAATAAAATGCTTCTTCGCGCGCAGGCACACGACCAAAACGGGCAGTAGGCTGAGGCCGGTCGCGAGCAACCCAAATTCGCCCAGGAAGATTTTGGGCAAGCGAGCAGAAATAAAATACTCTACGGTCGTGGGAAAATAGTTGGACGGCCTGAAATCCCAGTATTTCTCGGGCAACGGAAACAAGGGCGGCAATTGCTTTGTCTCCACACTGAGCAGATCAAAACACCGGGAGCATCCGATAACCAGGAGCAAAACCAAAGCCAGCCACCATCCGGCGCGCCGCTTTGTCAATAACGCCCACGCGCACCAACCCAAAACGAAGGGGCAGGCCACTCCCAGCAACAGCGTGGGCGTCGGCGTAAGTATTTGGCCGAAGGCAATAATTTGCGGCGGCCGCACCAACCAGCCCAAGCACACCGTCCCGGCCTGCGCGACCAGCCATCCGGCCAGCCACCAAAGTTCGAGCGGAATCCCTGCGTTGCAGGACTCCGGCGGAACTGCCTCCGTCGACATCTTATCGGCCCCCGGCCCGGAGCGTGCCAGCAGCAGCGGCACGCCGATGGTGGTCACGGCAACTCCAAGAAAGAGCAGTCCAATCGCCGTCAGGACTGGAGTTCTAAAAGTGATGACATAGTCGAAAAAAACCCAGTTGCCCAAAAACATCATGGCCAGGCCTTGGAGTCCCCAATAGGCGGAAGTCCAGCCGAGCAATCGATTAAGTGTGCCGGCCCACGGCTTTTGCTGCCGGGTGGCCCAGCCCGCACCAAGGTAGCCCAAGCCCATGGTGATTAAATAAAATTCCATGTACAATATCACCATGACGAAGGCGTAAACTTTTTGGGCAGCTTCGTCGCCCGAACCCGGAAAACTATGCCCGGCCCACTTCATGCGATCACCCAGCCAGGCCTCTCCCGTGTAATAGCCAAGGAGCAGCGCCGATCCCAGCAAGATGAAACCGAAAACCGTTTGACCCAAGGCCCTGAGCCGAAAACGCTCGCTGAATCCCCCGATTGAGGCGGAAGGAAAAACCGTCACCGGTTGTTGGACAGTATCCATTTTCAAAGGCGACAACTACGCAAGTGCTCTCCTTCTTCTACTCTCCTTCCGCGAAAAGGCAACCCTGACGGCGAAATGGTGCCGTCACAGTATTTGAAGGTGGAGCGCACGGTCCGCGCGCGTTTGTCATGGAAGTGAAAGCGTTCGCGGCGCGCACGCTCCACCCAAACGGAGACCACGCCGGCAAAACTGCGGCCCCGTGCTGCGGCGCGAAACGAGGAAATATCTTTGCAGTTTGCCCCGTTCTGCGACGAAATACCTTCCTTCCATGATCGTCGTCTTGATCCCGAGCGCATTCGAAGCGAAAGATTTCATTGCCCAGTTGGAAGGGCGCACGAAATGGCCGGTCCCCAAAACTGCCTGCGTGGCCGGAAAAATCGACAGGGAAGAAATCCTCATCGCCGTCATCGGCATGGGCCCGCCGCATGCGCCACTGCGGGCGAAGGCCGCACTCGATGAGGCCCGCGCCCGTTCCGCCACACCCTTGCGCGGCGTCATCCTCATGGGTTTTGCCGGCGCGCTGCATCCGAGTTTAAAACGCGGCGACATTTTTATCACCGCCGGGGCCGAACATCTCTTGCCCCTGCTCCCGGAAAACGAGCGACCGGCCGTGGCGCTGCTGCACACCGCCGACACCCTCGTCGCCACCGCCGCCGCGAAGGCCGATCTTCATGCGCGCACGGGCGCGTGGCTGGTGGACATGGAACAGGCGCATCTCGCGCCCATCATGGCCGCGGCGGGCCTGCCGTTGGTCGGCGTGCGTTTGGTCAGTGACGAAGCCCACGAGGAACTCCCGCACGATTTGCTGCGCCATGCCTATGACCAGGAGGAAGGCGAAAACACGCCCCTGCGCCTGGCCGGGCACCTCACCCGCCACCCGTTTAAAGTGACGCGGCTGGCGTCTTTTGTTCGGCCTTTGCCTCGGTTGCGCAACCACATGTCCCACCGCCTCCACACGTGGCTGAAGCTGACGGGGCCGCGACTTTTCCGCTGACGGCCGGCGCCGCCTTGCGCTGGGCCACGGCGGGAATCGCGTCGCCCTCGGCCTCCGGGTTGAACATGTACTTCACCGTGCGCATCAGGCCGCCGACGGAACTGAAAGTGTCGTTGACCGCGCTGGCTTCGTAACCGCAGTGGACCATGCAGTCCTTGCAACGCTCGTCCCAGCCTTTTTGGCCGTAGCGCGCCCAGTCGGTCGTCTCGATCAACTCCTTAAAGGAGGACGCAAAGCCGTCGCCCAGCAAGTAACACGGCTTCTGCCAGCCGAAAACGTTGAACGTCGGGTTGCCCCACGGCGTGCAGTCGTAGTCGATTTTGCCCTGCAAAAACGCGAGGAACGAGGGCGAGTGGTTGAAGCGCCACGTCTTCTTGGCTGAGCCGAGAATCTGTTTGAACAGCGTCTTCGTGCGGCTGCGCTCGAGGAAAATTTCCTGCTCCGGCGCCTTCTGGTACGGGTACCCCGGCGAGACCATCATGCTCTCGACACCGAGGTCCATCATGTCGTCAAAAAACTGGCGCACGCGCTCGGGCTTGGCGGTGTTGAACACCGTCGTGTTCGTCGTCACGCGGAAACCGCGCTGCACGGCCTTGCGCACGGCGGCGACGGCGATGTCGAACGTCCCGTCGCGGCACACGGACTTGTCGTGCTCTTCCTTCAAGCCGTCCATGTGCACGGAAAAGGTCAACTGCGGGTGCGGGGTGAAAGAGTCGAGTTTGCGCTCGAGCAGGAGCGCGTTTGTGCACAGGTAAATATACCGGCCCTGCTTGATGAGGCCCTCCACCATCTCCTTGATTTCCGGGTGGATGAGCGGCTCGCCCCCGGCGATGCTCACGATGGGCGCGCCACACTCGTCGGCCGCCGCCAGCGCCTGCTCGGCGGACACCCGCTTCTTCAGGATGTGCTCCGGGTACTGGATCTTCCCGCAGCCCTCGCACTCCAGGTTGCAGCGGAACAACGGCTCCAGCATCAACACCAGCGGATAACGCTTCGTGCCGCGGAGCTTTTGCCCGACGACGTAGGAGAAAACTTTCCAAGCTTGTGCGAAAGGTACGGCCATGATGGCTACGAAATGCCGCAAGGCGACGAGGGTGTCAATGGTAATGGTGGGGAAATGGGTGGTTGTGCTTGAGGGAGAAGGGGTTAGCCACGAATGGCCACGAAGCGGCACGAAAGCCGGAAAAGAAGATTTGAATCACAGAGACACCGAGGACGCAGAGGGGAATCCAGAGACGGAGTTTTACCGCGAAGGGCGCGAAGGGCGCGAAGATCGCGAAGATCGGAAAAGAGGGTGACTTTAACTGCTGAGAGCACGGAGAGCACAGAGTTCCACCGGGAAAAACCCAGCATCCCCACCCACTAAGCACTAGAAAACTAAATACTAAAACACTAAGCACCAGAACACTAGGTACTAGAACACTAGTCTTTTAACCTCCACCTTCCCTTGTCCACATGCTCCACCAGCCCCGCGTCCCGCAGGTTCTGCAACTGCTGCCGGATTTTGTCGCGGATGTGCCGGTTGCCCGGATGCAGTTTTTCAAAATGCCGCTCCAGCGCATAAACTTCCGCATTCGTGAATTCACGCTGATTCAAGGAACGCACGCCCGTCAGCACATCCAAAGTCCAGCCGCGTTCCGTTACTGAAATTTTCTCCAGTGGCTTCACGCGCTTGAACTTCGTCCGTACTTCCGCTTCCGATAGAACGCTCTGTTCCCGCACGATTGAAATCCGTGCCTCCGCCGGAATTCGATTCAAGGCGATATTGCAGCCGACCCAGCCTGCGCGTCGTGCGGTTGCGGCCAGCGGCTTGCGTTTGACGATGGCCGACGGTGGAAAAGCAAAATGCGGAATGAGCAGCAAATTTCGAATGCTCCACGTCGCCAACTCGTACTCCATGAAATAAAAATTCGGTGTCCGGTCATTCTTCACCGCCTCCATCATCGTGGCATAGGCTCCATCGGTTACATTATCCCCCAACCGCGTTTTCTGGCCTTTCAATTGATACCAAAATCCACATGCCGGGCATGTGTAGTCGTGCGCACGAGCATTGTTCTGCAGACGATGCAGTTTGGGAGAAGGACAGTTCGGACAATAGAGATTACCTTCACCCCAGGCCTCAGTAACGATACGTGCCCGCTGGGAACCGCTCGTGTACGAGGCAGCAAGGCCTCCAGGCATTGAAAGATTCACCCCTCGAATAGATCAACGCCCTTCCTTCGCCTCAACCTTGTTTTACCCGAAATATCTCTGTCTCACAGCGCACGATATGCGTCGTTTCTCGCCGCGTGACTGTCGGTGCATGTTCCCAGGCGTCGCTAATGCTGACATCCACGGTCGTATGAACGACGCTGGCCGCATCGACGCGGGCGCAGCTTAGGAACACGAATTTCGTTTCCTGAAACACGCGCTCGAAAGCCTTCGGCTGGGGCTCATTCGCCATGGCGCCGATCGGATCGATCAGTTCTGTAAGTAGATCAAGATCAATTTCTTTGAAAATTGAGATTCGAGTCAAAATTCGAACCGGAAGCACCGCAAAAGCGTTTTCAAATGGGCTCCACAATCTTCGCGCTGCCACACTTATATACTCCCGTTCCATTTCCACTCCCACGCCTCGGCGTCCGGTTCGCAACGCCGTCAGCAGCGTCGTCCCCGAACCCATAAACGGGTCCAGCACCAAATCTCCCGACAGCGTGCTGGCCAGCAAGCAGCGTTCAATCAACGCCACCGGTTTTTGCGTGGGATGTTTGCCAAAGCGTTTTTCGTCGCTTCCGGGCGCGGTGAAACGCCACACCGTCTTCATCTGCTTGCCGGTGACTTTCCGCATCTCCTGATAGTTGAACCGGTGCTTGCTCTTCTCGTTCTTGGCCGCCCAGAGGATGGTTTCCGTGCTGTGCGTAAAATACCGGCACGACAAATTCGGCGGCGGGTTCGGCTTTTCCCACGCGACGTCGTTCAAAATCTTGAACCCGAGCTGCTGCATCGCGTACCCGATGCTGAAGATGACGTGGTGCGTGCCCGTGACCCAAATCGTGCCGTCCGGCTTCAACGCCCGCTGGCAGCGCTTCAGCCACTCGCGGTTGAATTCGTGGTTCAGCTCCGGCCCTTGCGATTTGTCCCAGTCGCCCTTGTCCACCCGCACCATTTTCCCCGCATGGCAGGTGATGCCGCCGTTGGAGAGGAAATACGGCGGGTCCGCAAAAATCGCGTCAAACCGGCCCTCGGGATGGCGTTGGTTGAAGGCGTCCAGCACCTCCAGGCAATCGCCCTGGTAGAGCCACACGCCCGCGGCATCGTCCCGGTAGGCCAGCTTCAGCGGCTGGAGGGCGTCCTCCGCCATCACCAGGCCGTCAAAGGGGTTGCCCTTGGGATCGCCGTCCCGGCGCCCGGGGAACTCGTCCACCTCGCGCTGCGGGTAAGGTTTATCGACGGCAGCCGCCGCCATTTTGGGCGGGCGACCGCGCCGTTTCGGCGTCGCCGCTATCTGAGTCATCAGATCGCGATCGGATCGATCACCCCCGGCCCCGGCGCAAGCTCAATTTTTCTGTTCCTGCCGGATTTTAGCCACGAATAATCATGAATGCACCCGAAGGCAAAATCCGCGGATGGCGGGTGCTGGTACACTTTGAAAACCGCCGACTCCGCTTTCGTAGCGCGGTGCTTTAGCCCGCGCTGCTTTTCAGGCACGAAATCCCAGGCGCGGGCTAAAGCACCGCGCTACGAAAACAAGGCATCTTGCCAAACCGTACCACTACCGGATGGCGGTCCACCTCGACTTCGTGCCCATTCGTGGCTAAAACTTCTTTCTCTGTGCACTCTGTGTCTCTGTGGTTCAAATCCCTCCTCTTTTCCGGCCTTAGTGTCCTTCGCGCCCTTCGCGGTAAAATTCAGCCTCCACCCCAACCCCTTAGTCCCTCTGCTCCTTTGTCCCTTTCCCGCCTCTCTCCCTCCTCTGCGTCCTCCGCGTTCTCTGCGATTCAACTCCGGCGTTTCTGATTTTCTCCCCTTTTCGTGTCTCCTTCGTGTTTATTCGTGGCTAACTTTTCCCCTTGCCTTGCTTTATGCAATCCATTAATATCACGGCCACACCGCCAATGATTCGACCGTTCCCACCGGTCCATGCGCCGCCGGCCCTCGGCCCGCCCGCGCCGCTGCCTGGCCACCGTCGCCCAGCACCCGAAAATCGCCTCAAGGTGAATCAAGCCTAATCAAGGTAAATCAAGCCACCTTTCCCCCGCTGTTCCAAAAAAGCACCTTCAGATTGCCCCCTCTCCCCCTCCTCTTTCTCTGTGCTCTCGGTGTCTCTGTGGTTCAAATCCTTTGCCTTTTCCTTCGCGTCCTTCGCGTCTTCGCGGTGAAAAACTCTTTTCCCGCCTTTACTTTTGCCTTCCGACTTCTGCATTCTGACTTCATGTCCACTTGGCTCCTCATCGACGGCTTGAACATCGCGTACCGGTCTTTTTACGGGATGCCGGATTTGGCGCGGGCGGACGGGTTTCCCACCGGGGCGCTGCATGGCTGGGTGCGGACGTTGTGGATGCTGCTCGACCAGGAGAAGCCGGCGCACGCGGTGGTGTTTTTCGATTTGGGCGGCTCGGACCGGCACACGGCCATTCACGCGGACTACAAGGCGCAGCGGGCGGACACCCCGCCGGCGTTGGTGCAACAACTGCCGATCATGAAGCAGCTCACGCGCGCGCTGGGGTTTGGGCTGGTGGAACAGCAGGGCGTGGAGGCGGACGATTTGCTGGCGTCGGCGGCGCTGAAGTTACTGAAAGAGGGGCACGAGGTGCTGCTGGTGTCGGCGGACAAGGATTTCGGGCAACTGGTGCGGCCGGGGTTGACGCAGCTCGTCCCGCCGCCGACGGCGAACCCGAAGCTGGGCTGGCGGCGGCTGGATGCCGCGGGCGTGAAGGAGAAATTCGGCGTGGGGCCGGCGCAGATTGCGGCGTTGCTGGCGCTCACGGGCGACACTTCGGACAACATTCCGGGCCTCGACGGCGTGGGCTACAAAACGGCGGCGAAATGGCTGGCGGAATTCGGCGACTTGGAGACGCTGCTGCGGCGGTGGGACTGGGTGAAGCCGGAGCGCTTCCGCCCGCAGGTGCGCGATTCCGCGGAGTTGATTCGGCGGAACCTCGAGCTGGTGACGGTGCGACCGGACCTCGAGACCGGGCCGCTCACACCCCCGGCGGCGGACGCGACGGCGGCGGTCGCACTGCTGGAGCAGATGGAGATGAAGCGCACGGCGGTCGAGGCACGGCAGCGGCTGGGGGCGAAGTGAATTCAAAATTTAAAATTCAAAATGCGGGGAAGAAGGAGAAGGTTTTTTGGACAGAATTAACAGAATTTGGAGAATTATCCTGAAAAAAGAGATGTGAGGAATGGGTTATATCCCATGTTTTGTCTAAGCAGGTTTTCCAATTCTCCAAATTCTGTTAATTCTGTCCAAAACTCTTTTCTGCCCTGGCTGGTCTTATTTTGAATTTTCAATTTTCAATTTTGAATCACGCAGCCTGACGACCGCGCCGCCTTTCTGCGCCGAGGCGAGGCAGGCCGCGACGACGCGTTGCGTGGCCAGGGCCCAGGCGGGCCAGTTTTTATTGAGGCGGCCGGTTTGCACCTGGGCGGCGAAATGGCGGAAGAGATAGCTTTCCTGCGCGGTGGGATGGTTGTCGCCGTGTTCGGCCACCGTCCAGCGGCGCAGGCCGGAAGTGACGGTGCGTTCGCAGTCGTGGTCCACGATGGTGGCGGCGCGCGTGGTGAAGGCGACTTCGGGGCCGTGCTGCGGCAGCACAAAGTCGTCAATGGCGAGGACGCCGCGGGTGCCGGAAAGGAGAGCGGTCTGTTGGTTCGCGGTCACGAACGAGCAGTAGAAGCTGCTGGAGACGCCGCCGGCGAAAAAGAGTTCGCCGGAGAATTCCAGCGGCACGGGGCGCTGGCCGCGCGGGGGTCGCGTGGCGAGGAGGACGCGGCCGGTGACGCGCTCCGGCATTTCCCAGCGCAGGGCCCAGAGTGCGAGGCGGAGGCAGTACCAGCCGAGGTCGCCCAGGCAGCCGAGGGGTTCGAGGCCGCCTTGGGCGCGGATGTTGCGGGTGAGAAAGCCGGCGGGCGCGGGGAAGCTGAAGTGGGTGTGGAGGCGGCGGAGCGGGCCGACGGTTTTTTTATCGTCGAGCACGCGGCGGACGAGGTCGAGGCGGCGGCTGTGCATGAACATGACGCCATCGAGAAATTGCACGCGGTGGCGTCGGCACGCGGCGAGCACGGCGACGAGGTCGGCGACATTCGCGGCACAGGGTTTTTCGCAGACGATGGGCTTGCCGGTGCGCGCGGCGCGGAGCACCCATTCTTTCCGCACGCCGGTGGGGAGCGGGATGTACACGCCGTCAATCGCGGGGTCGGCGAGCAGGTCCTCGTAGCAGCCGTAGGCCCGCGGGACGGTCGTGAATGGGGCGACGGCCTGGCACTCGGCGAGGAAGCGGCGGGCGCGGGTGAGGTCGCGGCTGGCAACGGCGGTGATAATGCCATTGCCGGAGAGGCGGATAGCCTGCCAGTTTTTGCGCGCGATCTGCGCGGTGCCCAAAATGCCCCAGCGAAACGGCGGTGGCTTCATGCAAATACTCCCTTATCGAAGCCGGCGGAGAGGACAAGCCGCGATGCAAGACTGGGTCGATTTGCGCGAGAAGATTCTTTGACAGAATTAACAGAATTTGGAGAATTTAGCGGAAAAGAAGGCTGACAGTGCATAGGCAGAACCCAGCCCAATCCCTGGCGAGGCGGTTTGGTTTAATTCGCTGAATTCTGTTAATTCTGTCAAAAAAACATTTTGTCCGAACCATGAAAACGCCCCTGCCCCTGGAGATTTCGCGTCGGAAATTTTTGCGCGGCGCCTCGCTGGTGGCCGGCGCGCTGGCGTGGCCTGGCGTGCGGGCGGCGGAGGCACCGGCAGGTTCACCTCCGCCGAAAAAGCTCGGCATCGCGCTGGCAGGCCTGGGCAGCTACGCGACCGGCGAACTCGCGCCCGCGCTGGCGGAGACACAGTATTGCCAGCTGGCGGGCGTGGTGACGCGTTCGCCCGCAAAAGGCGCGCAGTGGGCGGCAAAGTACGGTTTTCCGGAGAAGAACATTTACACGCCGGACACGATGGGGCGGATGGCGGAGAATCCGGACATCGACATCGTGTACGTGGTGACGCCGAACGGGTTGCATGCGGAATACGCCATCCTGGCGGCGATGGCGGGGAAGCACGTCATCTCCGAAAAGCCGCTGGCCAACACCGTGGCGGAATGTGACGCGATGATACGGGCATGCGCGGCGGCGAAGCGCCAGCTGGCGGTGGGCTACCGGTTGCATTTCGACCCTTACCACCAGGAAATGGTGCGGCTGGCGCAGGCGGGGCAGCTTGGGCCGTTCACGAAAATGGCGGGGGAAAACGGTTTTACCATGGACGGCGAGCAATGGCGCATGGAGAAGAAGCTTTCCGGCGGAGGACCGCTGATGGACATGGGCATTTACGTCGTGCACGCGGCGTGCATGGCGGCGGGCGCGAATCCCGTGGCCGTCACTGCGAAGGAGCGGGTGAAAACGCGCCCGGACTTTTTCAAGACCACGGAGGAGGCGCTGGACTGGACGATGGAATTTCCCGGCGGGGCGACGGCGCAGTGCATGACCAGCTACGTGCAAAACGTCGGACACTTTCACGCGGAGGGCGCGAAGGGGTGGATTGATCTGCGGCCGGCGTTCGATTACCGCGGCCTGCGGGTGACCACCAGCGCCGGCCCGCTGAATTTTCCGCGCTTGCGCCAGCAATCCGCGCATATGGATGCGATAGCGAAATCCATCATCGATGGCACCGCGACGCCCGTGCCCGGCGAACTGGGCCGGCGCGACATGGTGATCATCGAGGGAATTTATAAATCCGCCGCGCTCGAGGGAAAGAAAGTGGAGCTGGATTACACTTAAGGGAAGAGGCGCGGGCGGCGAAGAGGCTGAACCAGACCGGGGACGAGCCCGGCCAAAACAACGTTGCCCTGAGGCGGGTTCTCGTCTTATCCCTTTGGGTTCCACCCCACCCCTTTATGCTGATTGCCCCGCTTTTGCTGGCCGTTTTGGGCCAAACCACACCCGCCGCCGCGCCCGCGACTCCCGCCACGCCCGCGCCCGCGACACCGCTTTATCTCGCGCCGCCGGATCCGACCAAGGGCTGGTTTGCGCTGTTCGACGGCACGGACTTAAAGAATTTCTATTCGTTCCGCAATGCCGAGGGGAAGAACAACCTGCCGCCGGAAATTTTCAAGGTTGAGAACGGGAACATCCACGTGCTTGACCAGCCGGAGCCGTTGGTTTCGCAGCCGAACGGCTACCTCGCGACGAATGAGGAATTTCGCAATTACGTGGTGCGCGTCGAGTATCAATGGGGCACGAAGAAATTGCCGGTGCCGCGCCACCCCGAGGGCTTGCCGCGCGACGCGGGCCTGCTCTACCACGTTTCGGGCAACGACACCGTGTGGCCGCTGTGCATCGAGTGCCAGATTCAGGAGCGCGACACCGGCGACATCTGGTTGCTGCCGAACAACGGCGCGAACCCGTCCGTCACCGCGACCATCAATCCCGCCATCACGGGGACGGCCAATGCCTACACCTTCATGCCCGGCGGCACCGTCGCGACGATGACGCGCCAGCGCCAGCGGCTGATGCACGACGCCTCCTATGATAATCCCACGGGCTGGAATGTGGTGGAAGTTTACGCGACGGAGGATTCGGCGGTGCACGTCGTCAACGGGCGCGTCAACAATGCGCTGGCGGAAATCCGCCTGCCCACCGGCGGGCCGATGACGCAAGGGCGCGTGGCGCTGCAGGAGGAGAACAACGAAGTGTTTTACCGCAATGTGTCGATCAAGCCGCTGTTCACCACAAACCTCAGCGGCGCACCCTTCAAGGTGCTGGTGTTTTCGAAAACAGCGGGCTTCCGCCATGCGTCGATTCCCGATGGGATTGCGGCGGTCAAGCAACTCGGCGCGGCAAACAATTTTAGCGTGGATGCGACCGAGGACGCCGCGGCCTTCACCGACGCCAATCTTAAGCAGTACCAGGCGGTCATTTTCATGTCCACCACGGGCGATGTGCTGAACGACGTCCAACAGGGCGCGTTTGAGCGCTACATCAAGGCGGGCGGCGGGTTCGTGGGCGTCCATGCCGCCAGCGACACCGAATACGACTGGCCCTGGTACGGCGAACTGGTGGGCGCGTATTTCTCCAAGCATCCGACCGGCACCCCGGTGGGCACCATCAAGATTGAGGATTCGAGCCATCCCTCGACGAATTCGCTCCCGCTCACCTGGACGCGCGAGGACGAGTGGTACAACTTCCGCACGAATCCCCGCATGAATGTTCATGTGCTGGCGTCCCTGGATGAAGCCTCGCTCAAGGACGGTGGCGGCGAGATGAACGGCGATCACCCGGTGATTTGGTACCACGATTTTCAGGGCGGGCGTTCCTGGTACACGGCGCTAGGCCACACCAAGGAAAGCTACAGCGATCCGCTGTTTCTCATTTCGCTGCTGGGCGGGATCGACTACGCCGCCGGTGTTTCGGGCGTGGCGCCCGCCAAGGCGAGCCTGTTATTCGATGGCAACAGCACGGGGGCGTGGGTGACCAAGGACCGCCAGCCAGCCGACTGGACGGTGACTGACCATCATGCCTTGGAAGTGAAAACGGACGATGGCGCTGGCGATCTCCAAACCAAAGACAGTTTTGCGGACTTTCAATTGCATGTGGAGTTTCGCGTGCCGCCGTCGCCTCCCACCACCGATCCCAAAACCCGGGGTGAAAGCGGGCTTTCGCTGCCGGGCGGCTTTGAACTCAAAATTCTCGATTCATTTGGCGAAACGACGCCGACCAAGGATAGCTGTGGCGCCATAGCCGGCGTGCAGGCTCCGGCGATGAATGCCAGCCAACCCGCGCAAACGTGGCAGTCGTTCGACGTTACGTTTCTTGCCGCGCAAAACACCCGGCCGGCCGCCGCCGCGCACGTGACCGTCTATCAGAATGGCGTGAAGATTTTGGACAATGTTGCCCTCGCGAGTGCGTCCGCCGCCACCGCCAAAACCGGGCCGGCGCCGTTGGGGCTGCTGGCTCGCGGCAGCCCGGTGCAGTTCCGCAACATCTGGGTCAAGGCCTTGCCGGCGACGGTAGGTTCGGCCACGGTCGCGGCGGAATAGTTTGCCTTTGGGCGGCAAATTTGCGTTTCCCTTTTCACTCCATGAACACCCGCACCCCCCTGCTGGCCGGCGTTTTGTGCCTGGCCTTTTCTCCCCTCGCCGTCCTGGCCCAGCGCCCGACCCAAGCGTCCTCCGCCGGCCAAGCGGCAGAAAAACCGTGGCCGAGCGTCGGGTTCACCGAAGTGCTCGACGGCACGAAAAACTTCACGGGCATGAACAAGTCGGGGGTGCGCCCCGGAGATGAGCGCGGCGATGCGTTCATGGATTTGGTCAGTGCGAACGACGGCACCAACCGCATCTTTCTCGCGGAGCGCGCGGGCGGCGTGTGGATCATGCAAGACGGCAAGATTTTGCCCGAGCCGTTTCTGGATATCACGGCGCTGACCACGATGGATGGCGAGCGCGGCCTGCTAAGCCTGGCGTTTCCGCCCGACTACAAAACCAAGGGTCATTTCTACGTACTCTACACGGACAAACCGGCCGGCAGCCCCACGGTCGCCCGCTATAAAGTGGATCCCGCCAACCCCAACCGCGCCCTGCCGGACAGCGGCGAGATTCTGCTGAGCGTGCTGCATCCGCGCCAAAGCAATCATAACGGCGGTCGCATCGCTTTCGGCAAGGACGGGATGCTTTACTGGTCCATCGGGGATGGCGGCGGTCAGCACGACATGAACAACAACGGCCAGAACCTCAAAGTCGGTCTGGGCAAGATGCTGCGCCTGGACACCGAGGGCAAACCCGATGCGGGCAAGACCTATCATGTGCCCAGCGACAATCCCTTTTTGACCACGCCCGACGCCCTCCCGGAATTGTGGGCGGTGGGCTTGCGGAATCCATTCCGCTTCTCCTTCGATTCGGCCAACGGCGACTTGTACATTGGCAATGTCGGGCAGGATGCGTTTGAGCAGATTTACTATCTCGCGTACCCGAGCAAGGGCGGCACCAACTTCGGCTGGAGCATTTACGAAGGCACGCACGACCACAAACCCGAGCAGCCGTCAGGCACGACGACGCCGATTGTGTATCCCGTGGCGGAATTCGCCCACGCGGCGCCGCAACTATTCAAGTCCATCGCCGGCGGTTACGTGTACCGTGGCACGGAATTTCCCGACTGGCAGGGGACTTATTTCTTCTCGGACTGGTCCAACAGCCAGCTTTGGGCGATGCGGCGCGATGCCGACGGCAAATGGGAAACGCACCGCGTGGACGGCGAAGAATCGCCGATCAAGGGCACCGTGACCTTCGGCGTGGACGAGAAACAGAATCTCTACGCGACCAGTTTTTACGACGGCAAGATTTACAAGCTCGTCGATAAAAACACGATGAAACCCGCCGCTCCGGCCGCCGCCGCTCCGACGGCGCCCGCCAGCACGACGTCAGCGGCCAAGTAGGAGTCCAGGCTGCCCGCCGGTCTAGAACATATTCCATAAAACCGTAGCCGCCATTTCGTCGTCACGGAGCGACGAATCGAACGGTAGCCGTGGGCTTCAGCCCACCGTTATAAGCATGCCATAATTACAGAAATATTTGCATTAAAATGAGTTAATGAATCCCAGGGTTGTGAATGGGGGTTCTTGTAAATAAATTGTGGCTGGCTGGTGCAGTACGGAGTTCAATCCTTTTATGGACATCTATGAGAAACTGGGCGTAAGGACATTTATCAACGCGCGAGGCGCACAAACCCGTTTTGGAGGTGCGATAATGCTTCCGGCCGTGGTTGATGCGATGGTGGCCGCTAGCAAATCGACAGTTTACCTTGGGGAGCTACAGGATGTGATCGGGGCTCGAATCGCGGTGATGACCCAGAATGAGGCTGCGATGGTAACATGCGGGGCGGCCGCCGGAATTGTTCTGGCAGTATCTGCGTGCATGACCGGAGAAGACCGAAAGAAAATGGCTAGCCTCCCAGATACAAAGGGCATGAAGAATGAAGTGATCGTCCAACGCCACATGCGATTTGACGAAGATTGCGTCCTCAAGCAAACGGGGGCGCGCATTATAGAGATTGCCGGAGCTGGTTTGCTCGGCGAGGCCGAGCTGGCAGCGGCAATCGGCCCCTGCACCGCCGCTATCTTCACGACGCCCTGGATCGGATCGAAAACCATTCCGCTTCCCAGTGTCGTAAGGCTCGCGCGTGAGCGCAATATTCCGGTTATCGTAGATGCCGCCGCCGAATTGCCGCCATCCGAAAACCTTTGGAAATTCACGAAAGAAGTGGGCGCTGACCTTGCTATCTTTAGCGGGGGAAAAGGGCTAAGGGGACCACAAAGCAGCGGCTTGGCTGTGGGAAAGAAACGGCTCATCGAAGCCATGAAAATGCAAGCTTCACCCCACTGCTATATTGGGCGGCCAATGAAGGTCGGAAAGGAAGAGATGGCTGGACTCTACGTGGCCGTTGAATGCCTGCTCGCGACCCCCGATCAAGAACGCAAGGATCTCTTGGAAAAGCGAATGCTCCACATCGAAACTCGTCTCAGCCATCTTAGCTTCCTGAGATTTGAGCATGAGGAGAGTTGCCTAATCATCAAATGGGATGAAATCGCCAACACCGCGACCGCCGAAGAAGTCGCGGCGCGGATGCGATCCGGAAAGCCGGGGATCGAATGCGGCTGCTCGAACGGTCTTCGCCTAAATATGGCGACTCTACAGACCGGAGAGGAAGAAATTGCAGCTTCTCGCATTGCTGAAATCATGGGGCTGATGACATTCTTGGCCTAATGCCATTCGGGTATTGCGGGATGGGGCAGACTCGATGCGATGTCGGCGGATACGGTAAAAACCACCAGCATTATCGGGTCGCTCCGTGAGGCGAAGGCCACCAAAACCTTTCATGCGCGAATGGATGCAGAATTATTGAAAATGCTCTAGCGCACTTTAAAATCGAACATCATGCCGGATTCGAGGTGTTCGGCGATGTGGCAATGGGCCATCCAGGTGCCGGGGTTTTCCATGTCCACGAGGAGCTCGACCGTGTCGCCTTTTTGAATCAGGGCGGTGTCTTTCCAGACGAGGTTGTCGTTCTTCACGCCGTTGGTGGAAAGGACGAGGAAGCGCTGGCCGTGAAAATGGATGGGGTGCTGCATGGCGTGCATCGCGGCGGGATCGTTGAAAATTTTTATTTTCACCACGTCGCCGACCTTGAAATTCCAATCGATGTCCATGCCGGATTTGCCGGTGTCCTTATCCGTAATCTTCCATTTGACCATGTTAGCGGTGGCCATCGGGCCCATCATGGCCATGGAGTCTTCCCATTCGATTTTGTCGCCATTCGCAGGGACGGTGGCGTCTTTGGCGGGCTCACCCATGCCGGCCATGTTCATCCCGCCCATCTCCATCCCGGGCATGCTCATGCCACTCATATTCATTCCGCCCATGCCGCCCATGTCCAGGCCCAGCACGAGGCTCTTGTCAGCCGGCCGGGCAAAATACGGGCGGAATTTGGCGAGGCCGGCGGTGACATCGCCGTTGGCGCGCAATTGCTGAAATTGTGCGGCGTAGGAATTGGCGGTTTTTTCGGGCGAAACGTTGATGGTTCCCATCGTGTACGTCTTCTGCGGCGTTTGGTGCAGCAGCGGGAAAGCGCCCGGCGTTTCGAAAAGCACGTCGACAATGGCGCGTTCAGACGGCCCGAGGAGCACATGATCCACAAAAGTCTCGCGCTCGTAATGGCCGTTGTCGCCGCCCACGAGCTTCATTTTCGCACCGGGAAGGGTGAGGTTGAAGACGCGGGTATTGGCGGTGTTGGTGAAGTAGAAACGGACTACTTCCCCTTGCTTGACGGCGAGCGTGTAATGGTCGGAACCATTCGCGAGCATGGTGTTGCCGAAGCGGCCCATGAGGGCGTAATTCGCCACGGGACCAAAGGGCGCGACGTCGCCATTTTCGAGCAGAAGGTCATCCACCATGAGCGGCACTTCCCGGTTCACGGGCGGCCAGGCGCCGGGCACGGCGGGCTCGACGAGATAACTGCCGTAGAGGCCGAGTTCCTGGGCATAGTCTTCCCGGGCGTGCGGGTGGTACCAGTAGATGCCCTCGTCGGGGAATTTGATTTTGTAGTCGAAGGATTCGCCGGGGTTGATGATTTTTTGCGTCGCCGAGGGCACGCCGTCGAAAGCGTTGTCAAGCCGGAGGCCGTGAGAGTGGATCGTGGTCGGAATGCCCGTGTGGTTGGTGAAATGGATGGTGATCTCATCGCCCTGATGCACTTTGAGCGTGGGGCCGGGGACGGAATTGTTGTAGGCGAGCATGGAGACTTCGTGGCCCGCAATATTCTTTTGCACCACGCCGGCAGTAAGGTTGTAAGTGTCGCCGTTTTTGAGTTCGACGATGGCCGGGGCAGCCGCCTCGACGAGCGCGGGCGTATCGGCGGCGTGCGCAACGGCGAGCCACAGCAACGCCGTCAACGCCGTCGCGGTGAAATTTTCACGAAGCGTTCGCATGGCCATGATTTTTCGGGATTCGTTTCGACTGGAATTTTGACCGTGGAGCAATGCGTCTGATTAGCACGACCCAAGCTGGAGAACAGTCAGGATACTCCCACACGCCTGAAATGTAAATGGGTAGCCATGCTTTACTTGGCTACGCAAAATCCCTAGGGTGAGCGCGTCCGAACGAGGCTGACACTGCCATCCATGAATCAATCTCTGCGCAGGTGGGTGAGTAGTTTTGTCTTCCCCTGCGCGCTGGCGCTGACCGCCAACGCCCAGCGGCCCGCCACCGGGCAGGCCATGGCCGAAAAGCCGTGGCCGCGCGTGGGTTTCGTCGAAGTCTTCAATGGCCCCAAAGCCATCCCCAGCCTGGGCCGCACCAATTGGGAAAACGGCGATTGCCTCCTCAGTTTGACCAACGCGGGTGATGGCACGAACCGGCTGTTTTTCACCGAGCGCCTGGGGCGCGTGTGGATTTTGCAGGACGGCAAGCTGCTGCCCCAGCCTTTTCTCGATATCACGGCGCTCACGACCATTGACCTTGAACGCGGCTTGCAGAGCATCGCCTTCCCCGCGAATTACAAAGAGTCGGGCCGCTTCTACGTTTACTACACTGACAAGCCGAAAGGGGCGGCGCCCGGCAATCTCACGCTGGCGCGTTATCAGGTGGATCCGAAAAATCCCAATCGCGCGTTGCCCGCGAACGGCGAAATTTTGCTGACCATCCCGCATCAGGAAAACAACAACCACAATGGCGGCCAGATCGCCTTCGGCAAAGACGGGATGCTGTACTGGCTGACCGGTGACGGTGGCTCGGCCGGCGATCCGCCCAATGACGGGCAAAACCTGACAAGCTTGTTGGGGAAAATCATCCGTGTTGATGTCGAGGGCCCGCCGGACCCCGGAAAGAAATACCGGGTGCCGCCGGACAATCCGTTCGCGCATAAACCAGGGGCGCGGCCGGAAATCTGGGCGCTGGGCCTGCGCAACCCGTGGCACTTTTCCTTCGATCCGGCGAACGGCGATTTGTACATCGGCAATGTCGGCCAGGAAAATTGGGAGGAAATTTATTACCAGCCGGGCACGAGCAAAGGGGGCGAGAATTACGGGTGGAGCCTGTACGAGGGCACGCATGTGTTCAAGCCCCAGGCCAACGGCACGCGCGGGCCCATCACGTTTCCCGCGATGGAGTTTTCCCACCGCACGCCGCCGGTGTTCAAGTCCATCATCGGCGGGTATGTCTATCGCGGCACCGAGTTTCCCGCCTGGCAGGGCGTCTATTTCTTTTCTGACTGGGTGAGCAGCCAAATCTGGGCTATGCGCCGCAACCCCGACGGGAAATGGGGAATTCACCAGGTGGATGGCGGGAAGTCGCCGGTGCAGGAGACGGTGTCTTTTGGCGCGGATGAAAAGGGGGAGCTTTATGTCATGGGTTTTGCCGACGGAAAAATCTACCGGCTGGTCGAGCGTCCGGCGGATAAATGAGGGCCAGCCCGGCGCGACAAAATAATTGCGGTTTGCCGGCAAATCCCCGAGAGTGCGCGCCCGCGGCCCGCCGCTTCCGGCCGGGCCCCACCCCACCCCGTCATGAAAAAGGTTTTTTCGTCCGCCGCCCTGGCCGTCCTGGCCCTATGCGCCATCGCCGCCCGGCAAGGCCTCGGCCCTGGCAACGCGCCCCTCATCCCCGGCACTTCCTGGCAGGTGCACGACGATAAGCGGCCGGCCGCGCGGGTCGTGACGCCGGGGGCGACGTTCAGCCAGCTCGCGCCGCCGCCGTCCGATGCCATCGTGCTTTTCGACGGCAAGGATTTGTCGAAATGGCAGAATCCCGACGGCAGCCCGGCGAGTTGGAAGATCGGCGACGGTTATTTTGAATCGCCTGCCACGCCCGCCGGCGCGACGCACGACCTGCGCACGAAGGACACCTTTCCCGATTTTCAATTGCACCTGGAGTTTGCCACGCCCGCCGAGGTCAAGGGGTCCGGCCAGAATCGCGGCAACAGCGGCCTGATGATCAACGGGCTTTACGAGGTGCAGATTTTGGACTCGTTCAACAATCCGACGTACCCCGACGGCCAGGCGGGCGCGCTTTACGGCCAGAAGCCCCCGCTCGCCAACGCCAGCAAGCCGCCGGGCGAATGGCAGTCCTACGATATTATTTTCGAGTCGCCCCGCTGGGACGACAAGGGCGTACTGACCAAGAAGGCCGCGGTTACGGTGATTCAGAACGGCGTCGTGCTGCATCACAAACTGGACTACATCGGGCGCACCGACGGCATCGGGGGCCTGCCCAATTATTCGCTCGGCAGTTACGGCGACCCGCATCCACCGGAAGTTTTTCTCGCCCTGCAGGACCACCGCGAGCCGGTGCGCTTTCGGAACATCTGGATCCGCCCCCTCGGCGAGTATGACAAGCCCCTGCCCACCGCATCCGCGCCGGCCGCGAACATCACGGCTGCGCCGGCCACGGCCGCGGCCGCCCAATAAATTACGAGACTAAACATTCCTTAATTTAATCATTATTTACGACTATGAAAAACTATTTTGCGCTGAGTTTGCTCGCGGCCACGCTCCTGGGCAGTGGTTGCGTCGTCAGTTCGAGCAGCACCGAAACGCACACGGGCACGCCGGTCAGCGACGCCACCTTTGCGCAGATCAAACCCGGAGTCACGTCGACGGCGTGGGTGCAGGCGACCCTCGGTGCCCCCTCGAGCAAAACGACCCTCGATAATGGCCACGAACTCTGGCGCTACGACTACACCTCGCGCACGCAGAAAAACGGCGCCGTGATTGTGTTGCTGGCCAGCCAGCACACGAGCGAGACCACACAGACGTCGTTCGTCGAATTCAAGGACGGCGTGGTGGTCAACGCATGGCGGAATTAGCGGGCCGCGTTTAATCCAGCGTCCGGCGGAAGCGCACAACCGCGACGGACATCACGACAAAAAAGAACAGGCCGATGGGCCAGAGGTTGGGCCAGACTTCGGTGATGCCGTTACCCTTGAGGAGAATGCCGCGTACAATGCGCAGGAAGTGGGTCATCGGCAAAATGGAGCCGAGCGTCTGCGCCCAAACCGGCATCCCTCGAAAGGGAAACATGAAGCCGGAGAGTAGCATGGAGGGCAGAAAAAAGAAGAACGCCATCTGCATGGCCTGCAACTGGCTTTGGGCGACGGTGGAAAACATGATGCCCATGCCGAGGTTGGCCGCGATGAAGAGAAGCACGCAGCCGGCGAGCAGGCCCACGCTGCCTTCAATGGGCACAAAAAACAAATAGCGCGCGGCGAGGAGAATGAGGCTCGCCTGCGCGTAACCGACCGCGATGTAGGGCAGGATTTTCCCGGTCATCACCTCGGCGGGGCGGGCCGGGGTGGATAGGAGATTTTCCATCGTACCGCGCTCCTTCTCGCGCACGATGGCCATGGCAGTGATGTTGACCATCGTCATCGTCAGCACCAAGCCCATCAGTGCCGGCACGATGTTAAGCTGCGAGCGCCGGTCGGGATTGTACATCAGGTGCGTGCGGAAATCCACCGGGTTGTCCTTGAGTTTCAAGTCCGCGAGCGGGCCTTGCAATTCGCGGGTCGCGGCCTGCTGGACGATTTGCTGAATGGCGGAGGCGGCGTTGCCCACCGCGACGGGGTCGGTGGCGTCCGCCTGGAACAGCAGTTGCGGATGGCCGCCGCGCATGAGTTCGCGGGTGAAATTCACCGGAAAGGTGAGCACGAATTGCGCGTCACCGTTGGCAAGCATGGTGTCCGCCTCGCTCTCGCTCACCGTCTCGGCCGCGATGTCGAAGTAGCCGGAGTTGCGCAGTTCCTCAATGAGCAGGCGCGGCACGGCGCCGTTGTCGCCGGAAACCACCACGGTCGGGAGGTGCTTGGGGTCGGTGTTGATCGCGAAACCGAAAATCATCAACTGAAACAGCGGGATGCCGAACATCATGCCAAACGTCAGCCGGTCGCGGCGCATTTGGATGAACTCCTTGCGCGCCACGGCGTAGAACCGGTGAAAAGAAAAGCGGTTGAACATGTTATTTGACGAAGTTGTCCCGCGCGGTGGACATCAGGTAGATGAAAACGTCCTCCAAGGACGGGGCGGACTCGGTCGCGCGAACTCCGGGCCCGGTGACGGCTTGGACGGCGGCGCGAACGGCCGCAGCATCGGCCCCGCACAAGTGCAACGCGCTGCCAAAGGGCACCACGGACACGCCTTCGCGCCCGTGCAGGGCGACGATGAGTTTGCCGGGATTGTCACTCTCGACGCGCCAGACCGTAAGATGCGCGCTTTCGATGACCTCCTGCACAGTGCCGGAAGTGAGCAAATTGCCGTAGGACAGGTAGGCCACGCGATGGCAGCGCTCGGCCTCGTCCATGTAGTGGGTTGTGATAAGGACGGTCAAGCCATGGGCGGCGAGCTGGTGAATCTCCTCCCAAAAATCGCGGCGGGCCTTGGGGTCGACGCCCGCGGTGGGCTCGTCGAGCAGGAGCAGGCGCGGCTGGTGGATGAGACTGGCGGCGAGCGCGAGGCGCTGCTTCCACCCGCCGGAAAGCGTGCCCGCCAGTTGGCGGCGGCGGGGCGTGAGGCCGAGGCGTTCGAGGGCGTCTGTCACCGCGGCGCGGCGCTTGGGCAGTTGGTAAATGCGGGCGACGAAGTCCAAATTTTCCTCGATGCTCATGTCCTCGTAGAGGCTGAAGCGCTGCGTCATGTAACCGATTTCGAGGCGGATGCGGTCGGCGTCGTGGCGCAAATCAAACCCCAGGCAGGTGCCCTCGCCGGCGTCGGGCGTGAGCAGCCCGCACAACATGCGCATGAAGGTCGTCTTGCCACTGCCATTGGGGCCGAGAAAGCCGAACACCTCGCCCTGGCGGACTTGAAAGTCGAGGTTGTTGACGACCGTGGTGTGGCCGAAACGCTTGGTCAGGCCATGCACGTCCACCACGAGCGGCACCCCCGTGTCCGAAACCGGCAGGGCGGGCGAAGCGGCGGCCTTCATGGGGTCAGGCGCACTTCGGCGGGCTGGCCGGGGTGCAAGGTGCGGGCCACGGCGGGATCGAAATCGGCCTCGACCATGAAGACGTATTTGTGATTTTCCTCGGGGCTGTAAATCACCGGCGGCGTAAATTCGACCTCGGTGGAAATGAAACCGACGCGGGCCTTTTGCGGCGGCAGGCCATCGAGGATGACGGTCACCTCCTGGCCGGCCTTGATTTTATTGATCTCCGGTTGCGGCACAAAAAAGCGCGCACGCAATTCCGCCGCCGGCAGCAACACGACGACCGACTGGCCGGGATCGACGCGCTCGCCGACGCGGAAAAGCGTGTCCTGCACGTAGGCGGGCTGCGGCGCGGTCTGGGTTTTTTCGCCGGCGAACCAGCGGGCGCGGTCGCGGGCGGCTTCGGCGGCGGCCAAATCGGCGGTGGCCTCGCGGATCTGGTCTTCGCGGGCGCCGAGTTTGCCGGTGGCCAACTGGGCGGTGTCGTGGTCCACCTGTGCGGAACGCTGGTCCACCAGCAGGCGCAGGCGGTCAAATTCGTGCGCCGAGACAAACTCACTGTCCTTCAACGGCTGCGAGCGCTTGTATTCGAGATTGGCCAAGTCGAGCTGGGTGCGGTCGGCCTTGAGTTCGGCCTCGAGCATTTCCAATTCGCTGTCCCGCATGCCCTTTTTAAAATCGTCCAGCTTGGCCTGCGCGGAAGTCACGCGCTGCTCGGCTTCGCGCACCTCCTGGGTTTGCGGCTCGGGCTCGAGGGAGAAAAGCGGCGCGCCGGCCTCGACCCAATCGCCACGACGAACGCGCAAATCCTGCAACTGCCCCTCGACGGGCGCGGCCACGTTCAAGAAACGGCCTTCCAAATAGCCTTGGTAAACGCCCTCCGCGTGCTTCTTGGGCTCGCAGCCGGAAAGAGCCAGCACCAGCACCGCACCCTGCCACAAATAATTCCGCATCATGGAGTGGCGTTATAGCGGCCCGAGGCCCGACAAGGCAAGCGCGGGTAGTCTAGATTCGCAATCTTGCTATTTCCGTCAAAGGGAATTCCAAGCTACATTGGCAGCCGGATGTCCTAAAATGCGATAGAGCCACTTAGGGATCACTCTTTAGATCCTTTAATCTTTGCAGTGCAGACAGACGCACCTCCGCATCCTTATCGTTCAGAGACAAATTCTCCAAAACACTTTGATTGGTGAGTCTTGCCGCCGCCATTCTTCGCGTGTCAGGATAATCTCCAAACGTAACCACTTTAACCAACCATTCTTGATCGTTTAATTTTTGAATTGCTGCCATCCGGACGGCTTTTGGCCACGCAAAGGCTGCGCACTTTGCAAAATATTGCTGGTCACTACTATAATACATCGAATTGGGCGGGCTGTTTCTGCCGTTAATTGCGGCAATTCGCTCATCCGTCGTCGCGCAGCCATTGGCCAGCACAAGACTTAATAATATAACTGAAACACCAATTTTAGGGTAGAAACGCTTCACCTTAAATATAGATTTCAGGGCAGGATCCAGTTAAGAAAGACTAACGTCTGCCACATAGTCTCGTAATGAAACGATTGGATGTGATGCTTAGGCCGTGACCAACCGGCGCACGGCCGGAACGTCGTCCACCGCCAAGGCTTCAACTATAGAAATAGGAACTGTCGCCACGCGCAGAGATTCGCCCATGGCGCTAAAAACCTCCAGCACGCAACCCTGCTCGCCGCCCGCGGGATGGGGCACAAATTCAACCACGGTAGCAATGTCACCCCGACGCAAGCCAGCCTCGGGCCAGTTTTTGCGCAGCGCTACTCGTTGGTAAAGTTCCAAGCTCATATTCTAACTTTGCGACTCGGCTTGAGAGTGATAAAGCGATAACTGCCATTTAGTTTAACACATAACCAAATGGTGACAACCTCAAGTTTGCGTCCATTGGGCCCGGTTATCGCTCCCTCCACCCGGTAAAAAGTTCCGTATTCGTCAGCGCGATCGATTATCGCTTCAATCGTGGAAGCGAGCTTTTGCAATTCAATCAGAAGCAAGCGCCAGTTTGATTCGTTAAAGCCAGCCTGGGCTAGAAACGCGGCCTTGTCATCAATTCCCCTCGGAACAAGCAAATAGGCCGTCAGCTTTCGCTCGGGAATTTCAGCTTCGAATGGAATTTTCATTCGATGTGAGATTGTTCACTCCCCATACGCCTCGCGCATTTGCTCCCAGAGTTTTTTCTGGGTGGCGCTGGTGGCGGCCGGCACGCGCACGGAGAGTTGGGCGTAGAGGTCGCCGTGTTCGCCGCCGCGCTTGGGCAGGCCGAGGCCTTTGAGGCGGAGCTTCTGCCCGGTGGCCGCGCCCGCCGGGACATTCACCGTCACCGGCTGCTTGAGCGTGGGGACGTTTTTCTTCGCGCCGAGGGCCGCCTCCCAGGGCAGCAATTCCAGTTCGTAAAACAAATCGGCGCCTTCCACACGAAAATCGGGGTGCTTTTGCAGCTTCACCGTGAGAAATAAATCGCCGGGCGTGCCGCCCGACGGACTGGGCTCGCCCTTGCCCGCGACGCGGATGCGCTGGCCGTCGCTGACGCCGGCGGGCACGCGCACCTTGAGAGTCTCCGTGGTTTCGCGGCCCCGCCCGCGCCGCCGCAGGCTGAGCAAGCGTTCCGCGCCGTTGCTGGCCTCCTCTAGCGTGACGAGCAAGTCCGATTCTATATCGCGGCCGGCCGTCGGGCCGGCGTCCTCCTCGCCGGCGTCGCCGGGAAAGCCACTGAAGCCGCCCATACCGCCGGGGCGGCCGCGCGCGCCGAACATTTGCTCGAAAAAGTCGCTGAAGCCGGTGCCGCCAAATTCGAATTCAGGACCACCGTCGCCGCCGCGGGCCTGGCGCCAGCCCCCGCCCGCGCCGGGCGGCGGACGGAATTCCGCGCCGTGCTGCCAATTGGGGCCGAGTTCGTCGTAGCGCTTGCGCTTCTCCTTGTCGCCCAGGACCTCGTAGGCCTCGTTGATCTCCTTGAATTTCTCCTCGGCGGCCTTTTTGTCGGTCGCGGTGTCCGGGTGGAATTTCCGCGCGAGCTTGCGAAAGGCCTTTTTGAGGTCGTCCTCGGTCGCCGCGCGGGGCACGCCGAGCACCTTGTAATAGTCTTTGTATTCGAGACCCATGGCGAGAAAAGTGGGGCTTCTCGGCGAAACTGGCAAGCGGACAAAGGATAAAAAGCTTGAGAAACCGCCGATTTCGCAGATGAACGCAGCTTAACCGGTGCAAAGGAGGGAACTAAAGCGTTCTCGCCAGGACTCCCTCCGCTCTGCGAAAATCTGCGTCGTCTGCGGTTCACTCTTCCCTTTTCCCCATGCAAGCCGCCGAACTTTTCACCCTGCCGCCGTCGCTGGCGCGCTTCGCCCCGTTTTTCAAGGCAGACGACGCGCCGTGGGCGTGGGTTGGGCGCATCGCCGACGCCCTGGCCGCGTTGCCGTGGGCCGAAGTGGCGCGGCGCAATGATTTGCCGCCGAATGTTTTCGTGCGCGGCAGCGTCTATCTGCATCCGAGCGTGAAGTTGCCGCCGTATTGCGTGCTGGAGGGCCCGGCGTGGATCGGCGCGGAGACGGAAATTCGCCCGGGCGCCTTTGTGCGCGGCAATGTCATCGTCGGCGAAAAATGCGTGCTCGGGAATAGCTGCGAATACAAAAACTGCCTGCTGCTCGACGGCGTGCAGACACCGCATTACAATTACGTCGGAGATTCCGTGCTCGGCAACGGCGCGCACCTCGGCGCGGGGGCTACGTGCGCGAACCTGCGCCTGGACCAGCAGGACGTCATGGTGCACACGCCGGCGGGCCGGTTTTCGAGCGGGCGGCGCAAACTGGGCGCGTTGATGGGCGATGGTGCGGAAGCCGGGTGCAATTCCGTGCTCCAGCCCGGCGCGATTCTGGGCCGCCGGGCGGCAGTGTTTCCCGGCGTGGCTTTTCACGGTTATCTGGAGCCGAACACCCTCGCCGCCTTCCGAGTGGAAATCCGCCGCCTGCCGCGGCCGGATTGAGGACGGGCTCCAAGCAATTTATTGATCATCAATATTTTAGGTAATATTTGATTGTCTGCAAATGGGCCGGTTTGTCTGACGCAGCAAGTCTCCCACCTATTGCGCACTTGTTTTTTTACACTTGCCAAGCGCGGCCAAATCGCCAAAAAATGCGCCCCGGACAGGGGGAATCCTCGGCTGCTCGCTCCTGGAAAATTGTCAGTTGATCAAAAGTCAGGGACAGTTTGAAATCCGATAATCGGGGACCCGACGCGACGCCGCCTCCTACCAGCACGTAAATGGAAAATAAGTTGTTCGTAGGCAACCTCTCGTGGGATGCCGTTGAAGAAGACCTGCAGGAACTGTTCGGCAAAGCCGGAACCGTCACCGAAGTGGCCGTCATGCGTGACCGCTTCACAGGACGCGCCCGTGGCTTCGCCTTCGTCTCATTGTCAACGCCGGAAGAAGCGCAAGAAGCGATCCGGCAGTTGGAGGGCCAGGAATTCATGGGCCGTCCCATGAAGGTCAACATCGCCCGCCCGAAGGAAGAACGCGCTCCGTATAGCGGCCCCCGCGAAGGCGGCGGCGGTTACCGCGGGGGTGGTGGCGGCGGCGGTGGTTACGGTGGCGGTGGTGGCGGCGGTTATGGTGGTGGCGGTGGTGGCCATCGCAAATCGTTCGACCGGCGTCGCGGCGGTGGCAACCGCGGTGGCGGCGGCGGTTACGGCGGCGGTGGTGGTGGTGGCTACGACCGCGGCGGTGGCGGTGGTGGCGACGAGTACTAAACCGACACCCACACGGCGACCCTTGTGGACGACTGTTTTGAGCCCGGCGGAACGGTGACCATCGAGCCGCCCGAGCTTTCTATTTCCCAGCCGTCCCGGATGCGTCCGGGGCGGCTGGGTTTTTTAGGAACGGTAAACTCGCGCCGAGGCGTGGAGGCGCAGAGCAAAAGATAATTTAATCCACAGATTTCACCGACATTCACCGATTACCTATTTTAGAAATCTGCGCAACTCTGCGTAATCTGCGGTTCTTCTTTGTTCTGTTCTGCGCCCCGGCGCCTCTGCGCGAGTTTTCTTCATTTCCAAACAGGAAAATTCAGTCGTCCCGCGTCCATTGTATATTTCAAGATCGCATTTCAGGTTTACATATTTGACCAGTGTCTTTGCGGCCCGAAAATATCCATCAAGGTAGAGTGCGTCCATTTCATCGTGACAATTCAATCGCGCATTCATGTTTTCGGATCCCGTTTCACTAAATAGATTAAATCCATTTAACGGTGGATAAAGCGGCTTTGTGACGATTGTGTCGATTTTCATCTTAATACAAGAAACTACCAACCAAGAATCTTGAAGGCGACATATAGCAATATAAACAGGATTGCCCACTCTGACCCAATCGATCGCTTACTCGAGGTGAAAAACGAGGTAATATCCCTATTTATGAGCGCCGCCCAACGAGATCCAATCCTGCGACTTTTTGCTGTGCCTGCAGGACTTCTAATTGAGCTTTTGCTTCCAACGCTGGCTTGAGCCGTAGATGGCGGCGCCTGCTGCGAATTCGGTGCCGGGATTGGGGGTATCGGTGGGATTGGAAATGGAGAAGGGACAGGGCCAGCAGCCTTCCTCTCCATTTCAGCGACCCATGAATCATGCTGTTTGCGTTGTCCGGGATCGGAAAGAATGGCATAGGAATCATTCAAGATTAACATTATCCGCGCAGCTTCGGCATCTCCAGGATTTTTGTCGGGGTGGTATTTCTGGGCAAGCGACTTATAGGCAGCGCGAATGACCTCGATCGGCGCGTTGCGGGCAATCTTCAAATTGTCGTAATGTGTATGGATTATTTTCATTACTCTAAAACCTTATTTTTCATTTCTACGCCTTCCAAAGAGTACTGCCAACTCATTTTTAGCCTCGAAACGCGGCGCGCAAAATATAAAACTGCGGGATGCGCCGGGAAATGGCTTTAAATTATTTGTTGGAGGGCGCGATGGGCCTGGAGCCGGGGCTAAAACGACTTGCGACAATTCCTCAATATACTTCCTCATGGGTGCCGATGTTGTGGAGAAGCAGGACTTCCGCTCCCGTTTTCGGGTGCTTTTGCTTTCCAAAAACAATCCGGCAATCATAACCGGCAGAACAGGCAAACAGGCCCGCCAATTGACTGCTCAAGTGATGGGTCTTCAGGCGGGAATCGTTGATATCCTCGGCCAAGCGGCGCAGGGTGGTTTCAAGGGGAGCTTGCAAGGCGCGATTCTTGCCCACCAAGCGCCGGAAGGCTCGTTCAAACCGGGGCGTAAGGACAAGCTCGTGCATGGCTCACTTGGCCGCACGCAACTGGCTAATGATACTTTCCGCCGATTGCGCCTTGAGCTTGCCGGAACGAAGGGCCTTGGCGGCCTGCTTGGCCTCCGCCGCGGTGTCACTTCGCCACGATTCAAGGCGGCGCTTGCGCAACAATTCCTCCAGCATGAACTGCTCGTCCACCGGCAAGGCTTCTGCGTCTAGCAGAACTCGGTCTAAAGTATGGGTGGCCATCGCTGGAGATAGTTAATTTAGCTATCTCCTTTCTACGATTTCCAGCACCGATAGCCAAGCCATTTTTAGCCTCGAAACGCGGCGCGCAAAATATAAAACTGCGGGATGCGCCGGGAAACGGTTTTAAATTATTTGACGGAGGGCGCGGCCACGCGGTGGGACTTGGTGGTCATTGGCGGGGGCGCCACGGGCTTGGGTTGCGCGGTGGATGCGGCCTCGCGGGGCTTGCGGGTGCTGTTGCTGGAGGGGCACGACTTCGCGAAGGGCACCTCGAGCCGGAGCACGAAGCTGGTGCACGGGGGCGTGCGCTACTTGAAGCAGGGGAATATTTCGCTGGTGCTGGAGGCGCTGCATGAGCGTGGCTTGCTGTGCCGCAATGCGAACCATCTCGTGCATCATCTGGCGTTCATCGTGCCGAATTACCATTGGTGGGAGGGGCCGTTTTACGGCATCGGGCTCAAGGTATACGACCAGCTCGCCGGGAAGTTGGGGCTGCAGCCCTCGCGCTGGCTGGGCCGCCCGGAAACGCTCGCGCGCCTGCCGAACCTCGAACCCGACGGCTTGCTGGGCGGCGTGGTTTATTATGACGGCCAGTTTGACGACGCCCGGCTGGCCATCAATCTCGCGCAAACGATTTTCGATCACGGCGGGTTTGCGGTCAACTACTGCCCGGTGGTGGAGATGGTGAAGGAGAACGGGCTCATCACCGGCGTGCGCGCGCGGTGTGCCGAGACGGGCCGGGAATTTACGGCTTATGCCCGAGCCGTCATCAATGCCACGGGGGTATTTTGCGATGCGGTGCGGCGCATGGATGAGCCGAGTGCGGCGACGATGGTCGCGCCGAGCCAGGGCGTGCATCTCGTGGTGCCGCGGGATTTTCTACCTGGCGACGATGCCATCATGATTCCGCACACCGATGACGGGCGCGTGCTATTCGCCGTGCCCTGGCATGACCGCGTCATCCTCGGCACGACGGATACGCCGGTGCCCATCGCGCAACTCGAACCGCGGGCGCTGGAGGAGGAAATCGGATTTATTTTCAACAATGCGGGCCGCTACCTGGCGCGCCAGCCGCAGCGGAGCGATGTTTTAAGCGTGTTCGCCGGGCAGCGCCCGCTGGTGCGCGCGCCGAGTGGGGATCCGAATCACACGGCGGCGTTGTCGCGCGACCATGTCATCGTGGTGGCCAAATCCGGTTTGCTGACGATTACGGGCGGCAAATGGACGACGTACCGGCGCATGGGGCAGGACGCTGTGGACCAGGCACTGCAAGTCGCGGGCCTCGAGCCGCGCCAGTGCCTGACCGCGAGTCTCGCGCTGCATGGCGCACTGTTCGATGCGCCCATTTTGGAGGGCCAGCGCGGCTGGGATGTGTATGGGAGTGACGGTCCGGTCATTGCGGCACTGGCGGCAAGTGAGCCGGCGCTGAAAGAAAAGCTGCATCCGGAAATGCCTTTCATCGGGGCGGAAGTGGTCTGGGCGGTGCGCCAGGAAATGGCGCGCACGGTCGAGGACGTGCTGGCCCGGCGCACGCGGGCGCTGTTGTTGGGAGCGCGGGCGAGCATCGCGTGCGCCCCACGCGTGGCGGCGTTGCTGGCGCGAGAACTGGGCCGCGACGAAGCGTGGCAAAAGGCGCAAGTCGCCGAATATACGAAGCTGGCCGAGGGGTACTTGCTGAAGTGAGGAACAGCAGCGGCGCGCTGAGGGCAGCGCGCCCTACCCCAAAGTCCCGACATTCAGCTTTGCGGCTAATTGCCGCCGGCCACACTGGAGAGCTGGAAGATGGGCATGAACATCGCCATGACGATGCCGCCGATGACGACACCGAGGAAGCAGATGAGCAAGGGCTCCATCAAGGACGTGAGCGAGGCGACGATGTTGTCGATCTCGTTGTCGTAGAAATCCGCGACCTTGTTCATCATGCCGTCGATGTTGCCGGTCTGCTCGCCGGCGCGGGCCATGTGGCGGACGGTCGAGGGGAAATACGTCTGCGTGGCGAGCACTTCGGATAACTGGCCGCCCGAGGAAATGGTGCGGTTGATTTCGGTGCAGGCGTTTTCAATAAAAATATTGTCGGAGGCCTTCGAGCAGATCTCGATGGAGCGCAGGATGGGCACGCCGGACTTGAGGAGAATCGCGTAGGTGCGGCAGAAGCGGGAGACATTGATCTTGCGGGTGAGATTGCCGATGATGGGCAGCTTGGCAAAAACGCGGTGCTTAATTTCACGGCCGCGCGGCGTGGAGGTAAAGCGGATGTAAACCTGGTAGATGATGTAGCCGCCGCCGAGGATGGCCCACCAGTAGCTCGTCATGAAGTGGCTCAAATCAATCAGAAACTGCGTGGGGGCGGGGAGTTTGGCGCCAAAGTCCTTGAACATGGCGTCGAACACCGGGATGACCTTGATGAGCAGAATCGAGACGAGACCGCAGGCCATGGTGATGACGGACACCGGGTAAGTCATCGCGCTCTTGACCTTCTTCTGCAATTTCAGGGAGGACTCGAAATAGATGGCGACCTTGCCCATGATGTCGGCCAGCGCGCCCGACGCTTCACCGGCTTCCACCATGCTGATGAACAAATTGGGGAAGGCCCTGGGGAACTTGCGCACCGCGCCGGAAAAGGTGGTGCCGCCGGAGATGTCGTTGCGCACGTCGCGGATGATGATTTTGAAAATGGGATTCTCAACCTGGTCCATGAGGGCTTCGAGGGCGGCGACGAGCGGCAGGCCGGCCTCCAGCATGGAGGAGAGCTGCTGGGTGAAAACGGTGATTTCCTGCAGCTTGATGTTCTTCGTGTAAGCCTTGCGCTCGTAGGCTTTTTGGCGGGCCAATTGCTGGCGTTCGGCCACCGTCGTGGTGCCGCGATCTTTCTTGGCGGCGGATCCGGTTTGGACTGCCGTGGGTGATAACATCGCCATAAAAATTCTCCGTCGGAAGGTTGCCCTCGAACCGCCCCATCCGTCATCGGCATGGGGGCACAGCGGCCCAAGGGAGTGGGAGCCTATGATGTAAACTAAAACACCCCCGGCGAAAAGCCTTTTCCGCACCACCCCAAGGCAGGGGGAAATCCCGCACGACGGCGTGCTTCCCGCTTGCGTCGGCGGCGGTTCTCGCCGCTCATAGAGGCCGTTCCGCCGCATGATGCCCACCGTCCTCGAAGTCTTGCGCAAGACCGCCGAATTTCTCGGCCGCAAAGAAGTGCCGAGCCCGCGGCTGGAAGCCGAATTGCTGCTGGCGGGAGCCCTGGGCTGCAAGCGGCTCGACCTTTACCTGCGTTTCGACCAGCCGCTGACGGAGGCGCAGTTGGCGCCGCTGCGGGAACAGGTGGCCCGGCGGGCGAAGCGCGAGCCACTGCAATACGTCACCGGGCGCGCGACGTTTCTCGATTTTACCGTGGCGTGCGACCGCCGCGCGCTCATCCCCCGGCCGGAAACCGAGGAATTGGCTGAACTTGTTTTCAGTCGAGTCACCACGCCACCCGCGACCGCACTCGACCTCGGCACCGGCACGGGCGTGCTCGCCTGCGCCATGGCGCGCAAGTGGCCAGAGAGCAGGATTACCGCGGTGGATAGCAGCAAAGAGGCCCTGGCCCTCGCGCGCGCCAATGCGGCGGCGCTGAGCCTCGCCGAGCGCATTCATTTTGCCACCGCCAATTGGTTCGCCGGCATGCCGGAAGTGGAAGGCGGCTATGACGTCATCGTCTCCAATCCGCCCTACCTCACCGAGGCCGAATGGGCGGAAGCCCAGCCGGAAGTGCGGGACTGGGAGCCGCGCGGCGCCTTGATCGCCGAAGAGAACGGCCTCGCCGAATTGCACCGCATTATCGAAGGAGCGCCCGCCCATCTGCGCACGGGTGGATTGCTGGTATTGGAGACGGGCCCGACGCACCATGCCGCGCTCGCGGAAATGGTGGCCAAGATAGTCACGCCCGATGGCCGTCCCATCTATATTTCCACGGATAGCCAGCGGGACCTCTCCGGACGGGCGCGGTTTTTTCTCGCCACACGGGCGTGAGGTAATTCCGCGCGGGAGCACACAGTTTTGAAATGAGACTGGTTTTTATCGTCTCAAACAACCACGGATAACACGGATCGCACGGATAAAAATAATGAAATAATCAACCTTCCACGGCAAGGAATCCATGTTATCCGTGGCATCCGTGGTTTAGTTTTAAAACAGTACTTAGCCCGCGCGGCTGGCAATTTTCATAGACTTTTTTGCACGCGGGCCAAAGCCCCGCGCTACGAGCTTTGGCCCCCAACAAAAACGCCCGGCCACGAGGGCCGGGCGTCGAGAAAGCCTTTGGGCGAAATTAGCGACCGGAACCGGCCGGGATTTTGACGACATCCACGCGGCGGTCGTGCTGGGCCTGGGGCGAATCTTTTTTCACGTCCGGCGTGGAGTGGGCCTCGCCCATCGCCAGCACGAGGATTTGCCCATCCTGGTCGGGGCCGCTGGTCACCATGAAATTTTTCACGCTGGTCGAGCGCTTGTCGCTGAGGACGAGATTGTACTGGTCGGAGCCGTACCAGTCCGTATGTCCTACTGCGACGACCTTGCCGCTGCCGGCCAGAGTCTTGGCAGCGGCTTCGAGGGCCGGCTGCTCGGACTTGCGCACGTTGAACTGGTCGAAGTCAAAATAAACGGTGACCAAAATGTCCTCGGGCCGCAGCGTGTCATTCTTGATGCGGTTCATCAGATCGTCCGGGATGCCGGAATCGGTGCGGCTAGCCAGGCCAACGGTATCCGAGCCTATCGGACTTATGTTACTGTTATCACCGCTGGCGGACGTGATCGTATCACCGGGCGAGGGTGCCTGTTTGTCGGCACAGCCGGCGAGCACCGGAAGCACCAGCAAGAGGGCGAGGGAAAGGCGGGAAAATTTGCTCATGGAAATTGCGTCGTAAGAAAAAGAGTGTCAGACACAACTTTGTTGGGGCAAATTCGCAGGCCGCGCAAGTCATTTCCGTCACGATTTTTGCCCGTTCGTCATGCCACCCGCCATTCCTCACCCCGCCGAACCGCTGGTGCTGCTGGTGGATAACGGCTCGCTCGCGCCCGCGGCAACCCTTTCCCTGCGGGCGCTGGCGGCACGCTTGACAGATACGACCGGACGCGAGATCCGGCCGGTTTCCCTGCTCCATGCAAGCGCGGTGGACCCGGCGCTGCTGGAGGGCGTGGCAGGAGAAATTCTGGAGCCGACCCTGCGCCGACTGGCAGCGGAAGGCCGAATTGACATCGTCATTTTGCCGCTTTTTTTGGGACCCAGCCGCGCGCTCACGGAGTATGTGCCCGAACGGGTGCGACACCTGCGGCAAACGTGGCCTGCGCTGCGGGTGCGCCTGGCTCCGTGCCTGGTCAATGCCGCCGAGCCCAGCGACCTCCGCGTGGCCACTATGCTGGTGGATAATATTCAAGCCGTGGCAAAAGTTCATGGCTGGGCGCGCCCGGCGGTGGCCGTGGTGGACCATGGCAGCCCGCAACGCGCCGTCACCGCGGTGCGTGATTGGGTGACGCATCAAGTGGAAACCATTCTCGGCGGGTGGGCCCGGCGGGTGGCCGCGTGTTCCATGGAACGGCGACCCGAGCCCGCGTATGATTTCAACGAACCGCTCCTGGAAAAATTGCTCGAGACGCCGGAGTTTGCGGCGGGCGAGGTGGTGGTGGCGCGCCTGTTCCTGCAACCGGGGCGCCACGCGGGGCCGGGTGGCGACATCGAACAAATTATCCAGGCCGCTGAGGCCCGCCATCCTGGTTTGGCCATTGCCTGCACCGAGCCGCTGGCCAGCCATCCGGGATTAATTCCCCTGCTGGCGGAGCGCCTGGAGCAAGGCTTGGGGGCGAACGCGACCGTCCTGGGCTAGGGCGTGGTTTAAATTGCCAGCGGCGCGCTGAGGGCAGCGCGCCCTACCGGTGAACAAACCGTGCCCTCACCGCGCCGCCCTTTATGCGAGGCTTAAAACAGAGCCTAGCTGGCCGCCGTCAGCGCTTTTTTCACCAAGAGTTTGTAGGGGTCGCGGCCCGCGACAATCAAGGCATCGCCGGGACTGAGCAATCCATCGAGCGAGGCGGCCTCGTATTGCTGGCCTTCGATTTCAGCCAGGCCGGTGGGCGCAAAAGTCGTGATCGCAGTCCCGGCTTTGCCCACCAGTTCGAGCGCGGTCGCGGCCCCGGTGTTGACGGCGCGGCCCGTGACGGCGCTTTGGTTGAACATGGACCGGCCCGCGCGCGTGTGCGGGAGCAATTTGATTTCCAACGCGATGATGGCAAACGTGACCACCAGCGAGCCGGTGCCCACCGCGAGCCCGACCAAGGCGCCGTAATGGACAAAGGCCAGCCAAATGCCCGCGAGCAGGCTGCCCGCGCCCACCGCGCCGATGAGGCCGCTGAAAAGAAACACATCCGCGGCCAGCAGCAGAATGCCGATCAGCAATAGGGCGAGGATGAGTTCCATGGCGGGTGGCGACTTAAGGTTGAAGCTTAGCCAGAATTTACAGAATTAACATAAGAAAAAACACGGTCGCGGATTTCCGTGCAGGACAGAAATCATGTTAATTCTGTCTAAAATCTTTCCAGCGAAGGTTCACCGCTACTCCGCCTTTTTGACGGCGAGGGCGAAGTCCTTGCGGCTGACGACGATGACAGCGGCGCCGCGTTCGATTTGACCGAGGGTGGCGCGGGCCTGAAAACGAGCGCCGGCCACTTCAATTTCGCCGAGGGGGCGGAGGTCGGTCATGGCGGTGCCCAGGGCGCCGGGCTCCGGCACGGTAAGCGCGCCGGTGGCCGTCGCGCCGCCACTGCCGGCGGCGTAACTGGTGGAGGGCACGCTTTCCTCATTAATCAAGCGGCCGTAGAACCATGATTTCGGCAGGAAGCGCAGCAACAAGGCCGCTCCACCGAACGCCAGCAGCAGGCCGAGCACGAGATTGAACAAAGGCTGCGTGAGCGAGCCGGGCGTGAGGCCGTAGTCCGAAGTGGGCCAGACATCCGTCATGGCCCAGACGAACGAACCAAAAAAACAGAGCAGGCCCAACGCGCCGCATGCCACCGAGCCGGTGAAAAGAAAGAGCTCGAGGGCGATGAGGACCAGGCCCACCACGAAAAGCACCACGGGTTCATAACCCGCGAGACCCGCGATGTAGTGGCTCGCAAACACCAGCAGCAGGAGCGTGATGCCGCCGAGGCCGAAAATGCCGAAGCCCGGCGTTTTGAATTCGATGAACAACATCAGCACGCCCGCGCCAATTAGGATGGGGGAAATCACATTCAGCCATTTCGCCAGCGCCTCCGACCAGGAAACGTGAAAATCGCGCACGACGTAGCCGTTGACGCCAAAAAGCTGGATGAGCAGGGCGTCCACGTTTTTCGCCTGGCCCGCCGCAAGCAGAGGTTCGGGCGGCTCGCCGTACATTTCGCTGGCGGCTTTCGCGTCCAGCGTGAGCAACTCACCCGGAGGCTTGATGACTTTGTCGCCAATCTTGAATTCAAAGGCGGAATCCATCATGGCCCGCTGCACGTCCTTGCGGTAACGGCCCGGCCCCGCCAGCGCGCTGACGCGCCCGCGCATGAAGCTGTCAATTTTCTGCTTCATGGTGGAGCTGATGTCCTCGCCGGAACCGCCCACCACCGCCGCCGCGCCGATGGTGCCCGTCGGCGCGAGGTAAATTTTATTGGTCACCACCGCGATGTAGGAACCGGCGGACATGGCCTTGTCGTTGACGTAGGTGATGGTGCGGCCGTCGAACTTTGCGAGCGCCTCCATCATATCGAGCGTGGTTTCCATGTCGCCGCCGAGGGTGTCCATGTCGAGCACGACGGTGTCCACGTGGTTCTCGATGGCCAGTTTCAGCGCGCGGCGCAGGATGTAAAGCTGGGGACTGCCAATCTCGCCTTGGATCGGCACGACGTAAACAGAGGCGGGGGCCGTGGTCGCGGTGGCAGAATTGACCGCGGAGACGGGAGCGGCACTCGTAACAGTCACGGGGGATTTTGCGCCGGTGGTGACGGGAGCAGTCGCCGCGGCAGCTACGGCAGGCTCGACTGCGGGCGGCGCAAGCTGTTCGACAAAACCCGTGCGCGACCAGGCCAGGGTTTGAAAAGACTGGCCGTCGAAATAGGCCCGCAAGGCCTGCGCCAGCGTCGGCGCGACCGCGTCGACCAACAACGGTTGCGGTGGCTTGCCCACGGCGCGGGCGGCATCGGCGCCGGTCAGGGAAAGCGGCGCACCGGGCTTTTTAATCACTGCTTCGCCGACGGCCAAAGAAAAATTGGCTTCGAAAAAGGCGCGGGTGAGGTCAACCCGGTAGGGCGCGGGAGCCGAGAGCTTTTCAATTTCGTCCACCGGCAAAGGCAAGGGATTTTCGGAAACTTCGGATGCCGATGCGGGCACGCCGGGGCCGAGCACGGCGTTGGCGCGGGCATAAATGCGGTCCGCCGCCGCGAGCAGCAATACGCCGGGGCCGGAAGCTTCCGTCACATAGAGCACCACTGGGCCCGAGGCGCGCCGGGCGGCGAGGCGGCGGAAAATCTTGGCGGCGGCCGCAGGGTCGCCTCCGTGCAAATCGAGGTCCACAAACAAAGGCGCGCCCGCGGGCGTGGCCGCCGCGGCCTCGGCGACATAGGAATCAAAATCATCCGCCACCGCCCCGGCCAAGGAAATAACCCGGGCCTTGAGGTCGGAGACGACTTTAACATCGGCAGCGGCCGGCTTTTCACTCGCATTCTCTGCGGCCATGGCGCCGCGGCTGCCGACCCAAGCCAGGACACCGGCGCCCAGCAATCCGGCGGCGACTAGGGAAGGCCAACGCCAAGGGCCGGTGCGGGAGACTTGCATAACGTCGCATTTTGTCGGGTGGCCGCCGAAAAGCAAGCGAGGGGATGGTGCATTCGCCCTTGCGCGGCGGCGGGCTGCCGCCTAGGTTGGGCGGCGGTGAAGTTGTCGCTTAAGGTCGAGTACGCTTGCCGGGTGCTGGGCCAGTTGGCCCGCGCTTTCGGACGCCCGCAGTTGGCGCACATCGAGGCGCTGGCCACGGCCGAGGCCGTGCCCGCCAATTACCTGGTGCAAATCCTGAACGAGCTGCGCAACGGCGGGCTCATCGTCAGCCGGCGCGGCAAACAGGGCGGCTACGCGCTGGCCCGGGCGCCGTCAGAAATCACCTTGTATGATATTGTGCGCGTGGTGGACGCCGAGATGCTGGAGGCGCAGCACGCCCCCGCCGGCCAGTCCGGCGCACGGGTGGCGGCGGTGTGGAAGGATGTGGCGACGGCCCTTGAGGCGGCGCTAAAATCCCGCACCGTGGAGAATCTGTTGTCCCGGGACGCGTCGGACATGTGGCATATTTGAGGGGTGTACACCTACCCGGAAACGCCTGTGATTTCGCGGCCCGCACCTTGCGCGGGGACTCGATTTGGATTACCGTAGCCGGTGCATAATGCCTCCCTCACGCTGGGTCTGATCATCTGGTCCGTGTTCGCCGGGGCCTTGGGAGCCGGCGTCATGAGCTTGTTTTTGTGGGGCATCACTCGGAGCGGCTTTTGCAACGTCCGCATGCTGGTGGCCATCGGCAGTCTGGTGACCCGGCGTTACGAAAATGCGGCCACGGTGGGCGGCGTGGTGCATGCGATTGCCGGCATGGTTTTTGGAATTTTTTACGGCTATGTACTGGTGTCCATCAATCATCCAGGCGTGGGCCTCAACATGCTGTACGGAGCAGTCATCGGCATGATGCACGGGCTAATCATGGCCTTGGTGCTGGTGGCGGCGGTGGCGGATGAGCATCCCCTGCCGGAATTCCAGCAGCGCGGCCTCTCCGTCGCAGTGGCCCACTGGGTCGGTCACCTGTTTTACGGCCTGGTCGTGGGCGCGGTGATTGGGATGTCCGGGCTTATTGGGGCCGCCGCGTGATGACGCGGGTATGCTCGGCGGGTGCGGCAAAATCGAAATGCCACGCGCCGGGCGGCAGGCGGTCGCCAAGCTTTTCCGGCCATTCGAGGGCGAGGCAGCCGGGCGATTCCAAAAACTCCTCGAGCAGGAGCGAATCGGCGTCGGCCGGACGCGTGAGCCGGTAGGCGTCCAGGTGGACGAGCTGGCGCGCACCCTTGTATATCAAGTAGTAATTAAACGTCGGGCTCAAGATCGGCTGCGTAATCCCCCAAGCGCGGGCCAGGCCGCGAACGAAGGTGGTCTTGCCCGCGCCCAGTTCGCCATGCAGGGCCAGCACGGCCTCGGGCGGCAGGATCGCGGCGAGGGCGGCGCCGGCAGCCTCGGTCTCCGCCGCGCTGCCGGCACGCCAGCCGGCCGCAAAACGGGCCAGAATGTCCGCCGATGCGGGAGACGGCACGGACTTCAACGCGCTCACTTTTTTCCAGCACCCGGCGGGAGCGGCGAGGGCGTGACCTTCTTGGTGGCCGGGGCCACCGGGGCGGGCGCCGCCGGGGCCGCACCGTCCGGCGGATTCAGGTCATAAATATAACCGACGCCGTGGATGGTGCGGAAGGCCGCGAGGTCGAGTGTGTGCCGGCCAAAGGCCTCGCGAATTTTCACGATGTACTGGTCCAGCGAGCGGCTGCGCACGTCGGCATGTTCGCCCCAGACGGCGTGAATGAGGCTGCGGCGCGTGAGGATGAGATCGGGATTGGAGGCCAAGTACACAAGGATGCCGAGTTCCTTGCGCCCGATTTTTTCCGTCTGCCCGTCGGGAAACAGGATTTCCATGCGCTGCGGGTTGACCTCCGCGCCGCAAAAGGGAAAAGACTCCTCGTCGAGCCGCGCGTTCTTGGTGATGTGCGTGTCGTGCGAAGTCTCGCTGCGGCGCAGCACGGCGTGGATGCGCGCGATGAGTTCCGCGAAGCTGAAGGGCTTGGTGACGAAATCGTCGCCCCCCAATTCGAGGCCCTTGACCTTGTGCACCTCGTTGTTGCTCGCGGTGAGGAAAATAATCGGGACGTTGATGTTCGAACGGCGCAGCTCATCGGCCAGATTCAGGCCGGAGCCGTCGGGGAGATTGATGTCGAGCAGCATCAAGTTAGCGAAATTTTTGCTGAGGTAACGCACGACGGGCGCGCACTTGTAGAAGACCTGCGTGACCATGCCGGCCTGCTCGAGCTGCTCGGCGAGAAGCGTGGCCAGTTCTTTTTCGTCTTCGACGATCAGGATAAGTGGCTTGGTCTTGGCCATGGTGGGTCGATTGCGCCCCAAAGGCGGCGAGTCAGCTTTGAAAATAATTGTAAAAAGAAATTTTACAATTCGCAATTTTAGCAGGAAATCACCCTAGGCGGCGGAGGCCAAAAGGGGGGATAGGGGAGAAATGTCCGGTTTTGAGTGGAAAATTCGTTGCGCGGTGGCGCGCGAGTGTTAACAGGACTCTCAGGGCTGCGTGACCGCGCATGATTTAAGCTCATTGGCCGGGAAAAAACGACGCCGAGCCGCGTGGACGCTCCTTCAACTCATTTACAACTCGTCATGAACAAGGACTCCGACCTGCGTTCTGCCCGCGCCGCCACTCCGGCGGCGTATGGCGCGGTGGCCGATCAGGAAGGCGCGGAGGAGACGTTGCGGCAGAGCCTGGCGGAATTTAAGGATTTATTCGACCACGCCCCGGTTGGTTATCACGAGGTGGATGCCGAGGGCCGGTTGGTGCGCATCAACCAAACCGAACTGGACATGCTCGGCTACACGCGGGAGGAATTGCTGGGGCAATTTGTCTGGAAAATTTCCGCGGAGGAGGCGGTCTCGCGCAACGCCTTGGTGGCGAAATTAAGCGGCGAGCCGCCGCCGCGCGTCTTCCAGCGCCTGCTGCGGCGCAAAGACGGCTCGGTCTTTCCCGCGTTGATCGAGGATCAACTCGTCCGGCGGGCCGACGGCGCGGTCATCGGCATTCGGGCCGTGATCCAGGACATTTCCGTGCGCGTAAAATTGGAGGAAGCCCTGCGGGAGGCGAACGAAAATCTGGAAACGAAGGTGCTCGAGCGCACCGCACAACTGGCCCGGGCCAACAGCGCCAAGAGCGATTTTCTGGCCAACATGTCGCATGAGTTGCGCACGCCCCTGAACGGCATCATCGGCTTCTCCGAGATACTGATTGATAACAAGGTGGGCGACCTCAACCCCAAGCAGTCGGAGTGCCTGGCCCATATCCTCAGCAGCGGCCTGCACCTGCTAAAATTGATCAACGACGTGCTGGACCTTTCCAAAGTGGAAGCGGGGAAGATGGAGTTCTATCCCGAAACTTTTGCGGTGGAAAAAGCACTCGAGGAAGTAGGCGCGATCGTCGCGCCGACGGTACTTAAGAAAAATCTTCGCCTGCGCCGCCAGGTGCACCCGGCCGTGGCCGAAGTCACGCTCGATCCGCAGAAATTCAGGCAGGTCGTGCTTAACCTGCTCTCCAACGCCGTGAAATTCACGCCCGACGGCGGCGCGGTGGATGTGGTGCTGGAGCCGGACGGGGACAGCAACCTGCGTCTGCGCGTGCGCGACACCGGCATCGGCATCCCCCGCGAAAGCCTCGACCAGCTTTTTCAAGTCTTTCAACAACTCAATTCCTCGCCGGCCCGCCGGCACACGGGCACGGGCCTGGGTCTGGCGCTCACAAAAAAAATCGTGGAGCTGCAAGGCGGCGTCATTGGCGTGGAAAGCACACCCGGCCAGGGCAGCCTGTTTACCGTCGTGCTGCCGCGCGTGGGCAAAAAAATCACCGCATGACCACATCCGCCCTCATCCTGATCGTGGATGACAATCCCACGAACCAGCTCCTCGCCGCCCATGTGTTGAAGCACGCGGGTTTTTCCGTGCTGGCGGCGGAAAGCGCCGCCCAAACTTTGGAGGTGCTCAAGACCGTCAAGCCGGACCTGATTCTCATGGACATTCAGATGCCCGAGATGGACGGGCTAACGCTGACCCGGCTCCTGAAAAGCGACCCCGCGTACCAAAACATCCCCATCGTGGCGCTCACCGCCTGCGCCATGAAGGGCGACGAGGAAAAAGCCTATGCCGCCGGGTGCGATGGCTACATCGCCAAGCCGATTGACTCGCGCAAACTCGCCCAGCAAATTGCCGAGCTGCTCCCCCACCACACACCCAAACCCACCCAACTGCCCACGCCATGAATATCCTGCTCGTGGAAGACGACCCGACCGACTTGCTGCTGTTCAGCGTCGTGCTGTATTCCGACGGCCATTGCGTCGAAAAAAACACGTCCGCCGAAGAGGCTGTCGTGGAAATCAAGGCCCGCAAGCCCGACCTCGTTTTGCTGGACCTAAACCTGCCCGGCATGGATGGACTCGCGTTGACGCGCCACTTGCGGGAGGATGAAAGCACATGCGACCTGCCGATTGTCGCCGTCACCGCGGCCAATGAGGAATTCTCGCGCCGGGCTGCGTTCGCCGCCGGGTGCGACGCTTATATCGTCAAACCGGTGGATACCCGCAAACTTTCCGACGAAATTATCAGCATCGTGGCCAAGAAAGCCCGAACCCGCGGACAGACATAAATCCGCCTGGTCCGTTCGGCGCATTCCGGGACTCTACTTCGCCGCGACGAAATCAGGCCGAAATCGCACCGGGCGTGGGTCCGCTGGGGATTGATTTTTCTCGTTGCCGCAGACGGAGGCGGCTGGCTTGATAACCCGTTCACCCGTTTTCCACCATGTCCGCCCCCCGCGAAACACCCGCGCCGCTCCTGATGCTCGGCCTGCCCAAGGGCAGCCTCGAACAGGCCACGCTTGCCCTTTTCGCCAAGGCCGGCTGGAAAATCGCCCAAAGCTCCCGCTCCTACAAACCCGCGATAGACGACCCGGAACTCGACGGGCGCTTCGTGCGCGCCCAGGAAATCAGCCGCTATGTCGAGCATGGATTTTTTGATTGCGGGTTGACCGGCCATGACTGGGTCATGGAAAACGGTTCGGACGTGCACAAGGTCTGCGAACTCGTTTACAGCCGCGCCTCCAACGCGCAGAGCCGCTGGGTGCTGGCCGTGCCCGAGGCGTCGCCGATTAAGTCAGTCAAGGATCTGGCCGGCAAACGCATCGCGACCGAACTGGTCCGTGTGACGCGCGAATTTCTCGCCCAACAGGGCGTCACCGCCGAGGTCGAGTTCTCCTGGGGCGCGACCGAGGTGAAGGTGCCCGATTTGGTGGACGCCATTGTGGACCTGACCGAAACCGGGTCGTCCCTGCGCGCGAACAAATTGCGCATCGTGGACACGATTCTGGCGACGAACACCCAGCTCATCGCCAACCGCCAGAGCTGGGCCAATCCCGCCAAGCGCGCGAAGATTGAAACCATCGCCCTGCTCCTGCAAGGCGCGCTCAACGCCGAAAGCAAAGTCGGCCTCAAATTGAATCTACCCAAGGCCAACCTCGAAAAAATTCTCAAGGCGCTACCCGCACTGCGCAATCCCACGGTGTCTCCGCTGTCCGACCCGACGTGGATCGCGATCGAGACCATCATCGACGAAGCCGTCGTGCGCACCATCATCCCCTCGCTGAAGACTTTCGGCGCGGAGGGGATTATCGAGTATCCGCTGAATAAGGTGGTTTACTGAAGACGAGGGTGAAAAGTGTAAGGTAAAAAGTGAAAAGGAGCGGGCCAGCTTTTTTTCTCTCCTTTTCTCCCTTTACCTTTAACCTTTCACCTACCTCCTCCCATGCGCTTCGCCTTGCTCCAGTTGCGTGACTACGGCTCGGTCGCCGAGAATCTGGCCCGCACGGCGGAAAAGATCGCCGAGGCCGCGGCGGGGGGCGCGCAGTTGGTGTGCACGCAGGAATTATTCACCACCTCCTATTTTTGCACGAAACAGGACCCGGCGTTTTTCGATCTCGCGGAGCCAATTCCCGGGCCGACGACGCAGGCCCTTGGCGAAATCGCGCGAAAGCACCAGGTCGTCATTGTCGCGGCGCTCTTTGAGCATCGCGGCAGCGAGGTTTATCACAACACCGCGGCCATTATTGACGCTGACGGCACGTATTTGGGCAAGTACCGCAAAAGCCACATCCCGCAGGATCCCGCGTTTGAGGAGAAATTTTATTTCACGCCTGGCGACCTGGGCTACCGCGCCTGGAACACCCGCGCCGGGAAAATCGGCGTGCTCATCTGCTGGGACCAGTGGTACCCCGAGGCCGCGCGGCTGACGGCATTGCGCGGGGCCGAAATCATTTTTTATCCGACGGCCATCGGCTGGCTGCCGGCGGAAAAGGCCGCCCTGGGCGCAGCCCAGTATAACGCGTGGGAAACGGTGCAACGGGGCCATGCCGTGGCCAACGGCTGCTACGTGGCGGCGGTCAACCGGGTGGGCCTCGAGGGCGGCACGGAATTCTGGGGCCAATCGTTTGTGGCGGACCCGTACGGGCGCGTCATCGCGAAGGGCTCCACGGACCGCGAGGAGATTGTCTTTTGCGACACGGATCCGAAAATGCAGGCGGACTTCCGCCGCATCTGGCCCTTCTTCCGCGACCGCCGCATTGACACTTACGGCGATTTGACAAAGCGGCTGGTGGATTGAAGACAAAGACTGGAAACCGCAGATGACGCAGATTTCGCAGATTGTCACAAAAGGCCCTTTGCCATCTGCGTTAATCTGCGTAATCTGCGGTTAAACTCTTTTACTCTTTTCTATGGATAATCCCTCCCTCTCCCCGGCCCAGCTGGGTTTCCGCCTGCCGCCGGAATGGGCGCCGCAAGCCGCCGTGTGGTTGTCGTGGCCGTCGAATCCCGCCCTGTGGGCGGGCCAGTTCGAACGCATACCGCCGTTTTTCGCGCATTTCGCCGCCATGTTGAGCCGGTTCGTTAAAGTGCGCATCAACGCCGAAGGAAAGACGCATGCGGCCATCCGCAGCCTCTTGGAAAAGGCCGGGGCGGACACGTCGGCCGTCGAGCTTTTCGACCATCCCGTGAATGACGTGTGGTGCCGCGACCACGGGCCGCTGTTTGTGAAAAATGCGCAAACCGGCGAAGTGGCCGTCACGGACTGGGGCTTCAACGCCTGGGGCGGAAAATTCGCGCCGTTTGACCTCGATAATGCCGTCCCCGCGCGCATCGCCGCGAGCCTGGGGATGAAACGCTTTGCCAACGACATCAACCTCGAAGGCGGGGCGATTGAAATCAACGGCCCCGGCCAGGTGCTGACCACTGAGGCAGTCCTGCTCAATCCTAACCGCAATCCCGGTCTGACGCGGGACGACTACACCCGCCTGCTCGCGCGCGGCCTCGGCGCCACGGACGTGCTCTGGCTCAAGGGCGGCCTGCCGAACGACGACACCGACGGGCACATCGACAACCTCGCGCGTTTTTTCCGCAACGACGGCATCCTCACCGTGGTTCCGCCCGACAGCGACGATCATCCGGCCGCCCATGTGTTGCGGCAAAATCATCTGGCGCTCGATGAATTTTTGACGCCGGACGAGAAACGCTTTGAGATTGTCACGCTCCCGCTGCCGTGGCCGCCCGTCGAGCACGAGGGCCGCGAACTGCCCGCGAGCTACGCCAATTATCTGGTGACCAACGGCGCGGTGCTGCTTCCGGTTTTTCAACGGCCCACCGATGAAAAGGCCGCCGGCGTATTGCGCCGCTGCTTCCCCACCCGCGAAATCGTGCCGCTGGATTGTACGGACGTCCTCCTCGAAGGCGGCTCGCTGCATTGTTTGTCCCAGCAGCAACCCGCGTGAGGGAAGAAAAGATTGAACCACCGAGACACGGAGAACGCAGAGAAGGGACAAAGGAGCAAAGGATTGAGGGACAAAGGCGACTGAAAGTACTGAGGTTGCAGAAGTTTATTTGCGCGGAAAATTGAGTGTCGGGTATTGGATGTTCAAGGTTGGATCTTGAACGATGTGCGTTCGATGTTGGATTTTGTCCGTTCTCTGCGTTCTCTGTGTCTCTGTGGTTAAAATTTCCTCCTCAGTCCTTCCACGCCGCCGGATGCAGCTTGGCGCCTTCGGGCGCGGGCGTCTCGGCAAAGTAAACCGCGAGGCGGAACCAGGCGAGGCGGTCCTCCGGCGTGGCGGGCTTGCGCTGGCGCAATTCCAGCAGTAGCGATTCCGGCGCGCGGCCCTGCAACTCGTAAATTTCACGCAAGCCCAGGTCGAGCAAGTCGCGCGCGACCTCGACCGGGAAGCGCGGGATGCGCATGAACGGCGAACCCAGTGCCGCGTAATCGGTTTTCTTTTTGGGAGGAGGCGCAGACATGAGCAAAGATTTTAGACGGAATTCACCGAATGAACAGAATTATGCTTTGCGGAAAAAAGGGCCGTCGCAAGCGACGCCCCTACGCCGTCAGTGCACCAAAATTAAAAACCAGCAAAGGCCAAAACAATCCGCAAGGCATCGTGAGGTATTCGTTGTTCTTCATTTTTTGAATTCGGTTAATTCTGTCCAAAACTCTTCGGTCCAAAATCGGCCAGGGACTCACGGCGCGGCATTCAGCTTCGCCAACTGGTCGTTCCAGCGCTGGATGAGATCAGACGCCAAAGTCGCGTTGGTGGTTTGCGCGAGCTTGGCCAGGGCGATGGCTTCCGGGAGCGTGGCCTGGGCGTAGTCCTTGTTGGCGGCCGGCGAACCCAGCGCCTTGGCGTAGACCTGCAGCGCGAGCCGGCGGTTGCCTTGCGCCACGAGCCAGCGGGCAATGGCGGAGAAAAGGCCGAGATTATCGCGTGTGACGGCGGGGCCGTCGGGCAGGCCTTCGAGGATTTTAATCGCGTCGTCCGGGCGTCCGAGTTTTTGGTCAAGTTGGGCCAGCGCCAAGGCGAGGGCCGGGCCGGGATGGGTCGTGTAATATTCCTGGCCGGCCGCGAGCGCTTCCGCGAGGTGACCCTGCTCCTGCAGCAAATTCATCTGGCGAATGACGGCATAGGCTGAATACGGCGTGGCGTCACGCCCGGCGCGGGCCAGTTGGTCGCCCAGCAACAGGGCAAAGGGCCGGTACAACGGATCGCCCACCAGCATGGTCTGCCAGCTAAGCACCGGCACGGAAAAATAGGCGGCCTCGCCCGTGGTGCGGCCGCGGGCCAGGGCGGCGAGAAAAAGCTGGGGATTGTGCGTCAATTCCAGGTAGGGCTCGAAGACGTTCCCCACGGTGGCGGCGATGCCCCGCGCGACGAGGGGGCCGTCCCAGCGCTTGGCGCCGTCGCGTATCATTTCCCCGGAAAAACTATGAATGTGAATAGCCACGGCGCCCGGCGGGAAGCGGAAGGAGGGATCGGCAATCGGGCCGCTCATTTCCCACGACCACCAGCCGAAATAAAAGGCCGGGGCGTCAAACCGGTCCGCCCAGGTGAACAGGCCGCGCTCCCGGTTTTCGCTCACGTCGTAGCCCAGTTGCCGGAGAATCTGCGCCGTGCCCTCGAGCCATTCGTCGCCCTTGGGATTCGGCCCGGTAAGGTCGATGTACCCACGGCCCTGCACGCCGCGGGATTCGCCCAGCAATGCGCTTTCGACGAGGCCTTTGGCAGCGGCGGCGGACGGGCCGTCCAGCCGCGCCACGCGCACCACGCGGCTGCGGCTGAGGAAATCCGGCTCCAGCTTGTTGTAGAGCGCATTGGGAAAAAAGCCGGCGGTCGGCGGCTCGGCTTCGGCAAGGAGCGAAAGCTCGCTGTCCACCGCCGCCTCGTTGGTGTTGAATTCCGGGCGGAGGGTCGGGTTGGAGTGGGCCGCCAGCAGCACCGGGTCATTGGTTATGCGCACCGGCACCCCATAACAAACGACGAGAAAATCGATCTGGTGTCCGTAAAACACGTAACCGAGGCGGCCTTCGGCGTCGCGCTGATGGGTGGCGGTGGCGTCAATCCACCCGGCGCCCGTCAACTGCTGGCGCAAGGGATTGAAGACCTGCTCGACGAAGACCTTCCACGTCACATCCGCGTCCGTCGGGGCATCGATCAAAATCAGGTTCTTTTCTGGAATGCCGCGGCGTTGCAGGTAAAATTTGGCGACCTCCACGGAGTCTGCACTGCGCGAATTGGCCACGACGACGACGTGCGCGGGATCCGGAATCGCTCCGGGTGAAAGCGGCGCATGGGCCGCGCCCGCACCGACGGCGTCCGCCGCCACTGCCATCTGGGCGAGGGTAAGTACCGCCAGTACCCAGCGGACGAGGGCCGCAAATCGAGGGCGCGCGCCAAAATTCATTTTGCGAGACTGCCAAGGCGTGGGCCCGGCGTCAGGCTAAATTACCGGAAAATTGGCGCTGGGTTCCACCGCACTCAACGATTCCAAGGCATTTTCGCCAGCACCCGGGCCATGCCGCAGGTATTCGTCACCGCGGAAAAAACCAGCCCGGCCCCAATAATCGCCGCCAACGCATAGAAGTGCGCACTCAGCCCATAGCCGAGGCCGCACCCGGCCAAAACCAGCAGACCCGCGACGAAGCGCACCTGCCGCTCCAGCGCCCAACCGCGCCCGGTGCGGGTGAGCGGCAAATGCAATTCCTGCCATGCGGCCACGCCACCGACCAGCACCCACACGTCATCAGCGCCGGCCCGGCGCAGGCGGTCCGCGGCGGTGGCAGCGCGGACCCCCGAGGCGCAGGTCAACACGAGCGGTGCGTGTGCGGCTTCCGTCTTCAATTGCTGCAACGCCGCGCCCTGCAAAGTATCCAAGGGCAAATTCACCGAACCGGGCACATGGCCCGAACGAAATTCCGAAGGGGTGCGCACATCGACCACCTGGCTCGGCTGCCAGGCGCCGCTGCGCAGGCGCGACTGCAATTCCGTCGCATCCAGCACCGCCGTGGTGCCGGCGGTCACCGGCACGACGCCATCCGTAAAACTTTGCCAAATAGAGGTCACGAAATAAACGGTCGTTTGAAATGAAACCGAGGGAATCTGCTGCTCCTCTTTCTATCGTCCGCCGACCGAAAATCTTTAAGCTTTTTTCGCTCGGGAATCGCCCCGCTGCGACCCGGCCGAAAATGGCCCGCGCGAAAGCCTATTTCCCCAGCCGTCAGGCATGCAGGCGGTGAACTGGGGTGACTTCTTCAGTCGGAGAGAAAGTACGAGTCGCAAAGATGTTAATCGCGTTAAAAATGCGCGGGACTGGGGCAGGCCTCATTACGTTAAGATTATGCATGGACGGGGTTGCGCCGTCGGTCTGGTGGTGTAACGTGCCCGGTCATGCCCGAATTGGCTGAAGTTGAATTTTATCGCCGGCGTTGGTTTGAGGCCGGGAACCGCGGGGTCGTGCGCGCCGCCGTGGCGGAGCCGAGGTCGCGGGATTTTCGCCATCTGGAGGTTGAATTTCGGGGCGGCGCGAAGGCCCTGGCGCGGGCGCTCGTTGGGACGCGCTTGGTGGAGTCATCGACCCACGGCAAGCAGATGTGGTTCGTGTTTGCACCCATATCTCCGGCTAAAGCAAAAAAGGCGGCGCAGGCCTCGCGCTTGTGGCTGGGGATTCACCTGGGCATGTCGGGTGAATTGCGCGTCGAGCCCCGCGACTATCGCCCGGCGCGGCATGACGCGCTGGTGTTGTGCCTTAAAGCGAAAACACTTGTTTTCTACGATCCCCGCCAATTCGGCCGGGTGCGCGCCTGGAGCGGACCTCGGGGAGAAAAACCACTGTGGCTGCACGAACTGCCGCCTGCGGTCACCACTGCGAAATTTACCTCCGGGCTCGTGCGCGCGGCGTTGGCGCGCCACGCGCGGGCGCCGCTCAAGGCCGTGCTTTTGCAGCAGGATCATTTTCCCGGCATTGGCAACTGGATGGCGGATGAAATTCTGTGGCGCGCCGGCTTGCATCCGGCGCTGCCCGCGGGCCGCGCTGCCACCGCGAAAATTTCGGCGCGCGTGCATACCGTGATACAAGAGGTGGCGGACGACGCCTTGCGCGTCATCGCCGGGGTCGGCGGAAAATTGCCGCCCGACCTGAATGTCCACATTCCCGAGAGTTGGCTGTTCCAGCACCGCTGGCGCGACGGCGGGCGTTGTCCGAAGACCGGCACTCCCCTGCTCCGCGCGGAAATCGGCGGCCGCTCGACTTGTTGGAGTCCCGCCCGGCAGAAATTGCCGCGGCGTGCGCAGGTGAAATAATTTTTCCTAAACGAGGCCGAGCTGCATTTTGCCTTCCTCGGAGATGCGGTCCTGGGTCCACGGCGGGTCCCAAAGGATCTCGACTTTCGCCTCGCTGACGCCCGCGACTGCCGCCAGGCGGGTGCGGGCGTCTTCGGCGATGGCCGGGCCCATGCCGCAGCCCGGCGCGGTGAGCGTCATTTGCACATCCACACCGAAACGGCCCTCGCCAAGGTCTTTGATCTCCAGTCCGTAAACCAGGCCAAGGTCCACGATGTTGACGGGTATTTCCGGATCGAAAACAGTCTTGAGCGCCTCCCACAGCAACGGTTCCGCGGGGGCTTTGCCGTCGCTGGCCGCAGGCGTCGCGGCCGGAGCTTCCGCCGCCGGCTTTTCCTCGCCGAGGGCATCGGCGTCAGTGCCGTTGATGCGAAACATGCCATAATCGCAGACAACGGTGAAGTTGCCGCCGAGACGGTGCGTGATGGTCACGCGCGTGTCCTTGGGCAGGTTTACGCTGTCGCCCGCCGGCACCAGGGTGGCGGTCACATCACGATTGAGGAGGCGTTCGCTGGGGGACATGGGCTTGCGATAATTGAACATGACTGGAAAAGTGTTCTAGTGTTCTAGTTCTTAGTGCTTAGTTAAGACAGTCAATTTATACGGTTACGTTTTGCACTAAGCACAAGAAGACTAAGCACTAAAACACTTTCATGGGACAAACTTTTCGCGAACGAGGCGGCGCAACAGCTCGGCATGCTCCTCGTTTTCGACTTTCTCGATGATTTCCTCGAAAAAGCCGAACACGAGCAACTGGTACGCAACCTGGCGGGAAAGGCCACGACTACGCAGGTAAAAAAGCTCCTCGGGATCGAGGCGGCTGGTCGTCGCGCCGTGGGTGCAGCGCACGTTGTTGTTCATGATTTCGAGGCCCGGGAGCGAATTGGCCTCGGCGGCGGCATCGAGCAAGAGGTTGCGGTTCTGCTGGTAGGCGTCGGTTTCGGCGGCGTCGCGTTCGACGCGAATCATCCCGGCAAAAATCGTGCGGGCCTGTCCCAGCAGGGCGTTTTTGTAGAGGAGATCGGAAGTCGTGTGCGGCGCGACGTGGTCCTGAAACGTGCGCTGGTCGAATTCCTGCTGGCCGCTGGCGATGGTCAAGGCGTAAAGCTTGAGGTGGGCGCCCGGGCCGAGCAGGCGCACCTGGTTTTCGAAACGGGCGCGCCGGGCGCCGAGGTGGACGGAAATATTTTTTACGTCGGCCTCGCGGTCACCGATGGTGGTGTCGGCCTGAAAGCTGTGCGACTCCAGATTGAGATTCTGGATGCTCTTGCGGAACACCTTGGCGCCAGGGCCGGCCAGCACGGTGGATGAGCCGGCCATCCAGGTTTCGCCCGCCGCCGGGCCGTTACCATAATAGTCGAGAAATTTCACGACTGCATTCCGGCCCGCCACAATAAGCGTGTGCGGAAACACCGCGGCCCCGGCGGCGGAAGCCCCGTGCGCAGCAATGAAAGCCGCGGGAATTTCCACGCCTTCGGGCACATACAGAAATGCGCCTGTGCGCGCGTAAGCTTGGTGCAGTCGGAGAAAAATCTCCCCGCCCAAAACACGCTCATGCTGGAAAAGATGTTCACGCAGCAGGTCGGGATGCATACGTATGGCTTCCGCGAGCGGCAAAAAAATGACGCCTTTGCGTGCCAATTCGGGAGCCAAAGTTGTACGGCTCACCAGTTGGCCGTCTTCAAAGATTAAGTTGGCGGCGGCGGGCAGGCTTTTCACAGCCTCTGCAAAAGCGCCGGTCGGCGCCGCAGCGCACGCACCAGCCTCAAAGCGCGCGTCGGCCATCACCCAGCCGCGCTCGCCGGAAAAACGCCACTTTTCGTCCTTGGCCGGGACGGCGAGGCGGCTGCCGGCCTGGTCGAGCCGGGTGCGGACGAAATCCCACGCGGTTTGGCGGCGCTCAACGAGCCACGCGGGCTCGAGGGCGGAGGCTTGCGCGGCGGCAAAGGTGGCGTCGTGCAAGGGGCTGGCGCCGGTCGCAACAGATTCTTCCAGGGTGGCGGTGGAATTCATTCCAGGGAGCAGTGGGAAAATTAAATAATCAAGAAGAGAGGAGTGTTTGAGGTGAAAGGCTTGTGAGCCTTCTTCCCTCAACCTTCATTCTTTTAACGTCAGCCGACCGAGCCTTCCATCTCGAGTTCGATGAGGCGCTTGAGTTCGACGCTGTATTCCATGGGGAATTCGCGCACCAGGTCGTTGATAAAGCCGTTGACGGAAAGGCTCATGGCGGCAGCCTCGCTGAGCCCGCGCGAGCGCATGTAGAAAATCTGCTCGGCGCTGACCTTCGAGACGCTGGCCTCGTGTTGCACGGAGTTGCCCTCGCCGCGCACGGTGATGGCCGGATACGTGTCCGTGCGCGAATTCGAATTGATCAAAAGCGCGTCGCACTCGGTGTTGTTTTTGCAGCCGCGCAAATGTTTCGGAATGTGCACGAGACCGCGGTACGTCGAGCGGCCCGCGCCGACGGAGATGGATTTGGCCACGATGTTCGACGTCGTTTCATCGGCCATGTGAATCATCTTGGCGCCCGTGTCCTGGTGCTGGCCGTTGTTGGCGAGCGCGATCGAGAGCACCTCGCCGCGGGCCTTGCGGCCCTTGAGGATGACGCCCGGATACTTCATGGTGAGGCGCGAACCGATGTTGCAGTCGATCCAGCGGATTTCGGATTCCTCGTGCGCGAGGCCGCGCTTGGTAACGAGATTGAAGACGTTGTTCGACCAGTTTTGCACGGTGATGTACTGGATTTTCGCGCCCTTGAGGGCGACGAGCTCGACGACGGCGGAGTGCAGCGTGGCGGTCTCGAATTTCGGCGCGGTGCAGCCTTCCATGTACGTCACTTCGGCGCCCTCGTCGGCGATGATGAGCGTGCGCTCGAACTGGCCGAAATTCTCGGCGTTGATGCGGAAATACGCCTGCAACGGCTGCTTCACCTTCACGCCCTTGGGGACGTAGATGAACGAGCCGCCGGAAAACACGGCGCTATTGAGCGCGGAAAATTTGTTGTCCCCGGTCGGAATGACTTTGCCGAACCACGGGCGAAAAATTTCGGCGTGGTCCTTCAGGCCCTCGGTCGGGCCGACGAAAATGACGCCGAGCTTGGTGAGGCCCTCTTTCATGCGCGAGTAAGCGGCCTCGCTGTCAAACTGCGCTTCGACGCCCGCGAGGAATTTGCGTTCCTGCTCGGGGATGCCGAGGCGCTCGAACGTCTTTTTGATGTCGGCCGGAACATCGTCCCACGAACGGCTGGGCTTCTGGCCCTGGGAGAGGTAGTAGCGGATTTTTTCGAAGACGATGGCGTTGAGGTCTTCGCTGGCCCAGTGCGTGGGCATGGGCTTCGCTTCGAAGGTTTTGAGCGCCTTGTGGCGGAAATCGCGGATCCAGTCGGCCTCGCCCTTGACGCCGGCGATGTAGTCGATGGTCTCGGGCCGCAAGCCGACGCCGGCATCGAAGGCATAGTCGGTGTCGTAGCGGAAATTGCCTTTCTCGCGGTCGATGTCAATTTGCGTGGCAGTGGCAGAATTCATAGGGAAAAATTGAACGGGTTTTAAAAATTAAACCTAGGGCAGGTCAGGTCTTGGCGTGCTTTGCGTCTTTGCGGTGGGTGAGAATTTTATTTCGTCGCGGCCAGTTCCTTCTGCACCCAATCGTAGCCGCGGGCTTCGAGTTCGAGGGCGAGTTCCTTGCCGCCGGATTTGACGATGCGGCCGTCCCACATCACGTGCACCATGTCCGGCACGATGTAATCGAGCAGGCGCTGGTAGTGGGTGATGACGAGCACGCCGAGGTGCGGCCCGCGCATGAGGTTCACGCCTTCGGAGACGATTTTCAGCGCGTCGATGTCGAGGCCGGAGTCCGTCTCGTCCATGACCGCGTACTTCGGCTCCAGCATCATCATCTGGAGGATTTCGCAGCGCTTTTTCTCGCCACCGGAAAAGCCTTCGTTGACCGAACGGCTGGTGAACTTGCGGTCTATTTTCAGCAAATCCATCTTTTCGTGCAGGCGCTTGTAAAACGCGGTGGCGACGAGTTCCTCGCCCTCGGGCAGGCGGGACTGGACGGCGGCGCGCAGGAAATTGGCGATGGAAACGCCGGGAATCTCGCTCGGATATTGAAACGCGAGAAACAGGCCCTTGCGGGCGCGCACGTCGGCCTCGAGACCGAGGATGGGCTCGCCGTCGAGGAATACTTCGCCGCCGGTGACGGCGTAGTCTTCATGGCCCGCCAAGGCCTTGGCGAGCGTGCTCTTGCCGGTGCCGTTGGGCCCCATGATGGCATGCACCTGGCCCTTGGGCACGGTGAGCGAGAAGTCCTTGAGGATCGGGCGGTCGCCGATCGAGGCGCAGAGATTGCGAATGTCGAGAGAACTCATGGAGAAAGGGAGAAGGTAGAATGCAAAAGGCAGAAGTCAGAATAACAAACAGTGCGGGTCGGTGGGGCTAAGAAGTGGTGGAGTGGATGGGTGGATAAGTGAACGGCAGCCAGCCCGGTGTGGGCGAGTCGCGGTTTGGGTGGTCTTTTAATTCTGCCTTTTGCCTTCTGCGTTCTGACTTTTCTTGACCGGCCCGAACCCGTGGAAGGCGAGGTCCACATGGTCAATCTGGTAGCCTTGCGGCAGGACGCGCTTGAGGGTGGCGGTGAAGTCGGCCGGGACCTCGATGTCGTACACGCGGCCGGTGCGGCGGTCGTGAAAGTGGGCGTGTTCATGGAGGTTCGGGCAATAGCGCGAGGGCTCGCGGTCGATGTTGACTTGGCGCACCAAGCCGCAGGAAACGAGGGTTTCGAGGCAGTTGTAGACGGTGGCGAGGGAAATGGTGGGCATCGATTCCCGCGCCCGGGCGTAAACCTCGTCGGCGCTGGGGTGATCGCGTTTGTCCAACAGCACGGCGAAGACATGTTCGCGCTGTTTGGTGGACCGAAGCTTGGTGCGGGTGAGCGCCTCATCCAAGGTCTGGCGGGCAGTGGGTGGGAGTTTCATGGGGTTGGGGTATTTGCAAGGAAAGGCCGACGGCTGGGCGGCATGGCCGGCCAGAGAGGAGATATTTTGCCCTAACTTAATTGGAATGATTCCGAAAATCAATGCTATTGAGATTTATTTTCATTTAAAAGAAGAGGCCGGCCATTGTTTACGGTTCGGGGGCGAGGGTTCAAAAAAAAGTTGAAACTATTTTAAAAGTGGTTACTTTTGGACCATGGCCGCTCTGCCATGCCGCCGGAAAGCTAACGACGTCAAAAATCCAGCCTCACACTGGAGTCTGCCGCTTTTTGGAGGTATCAAAGCACCCCCTTGCCAGGCGTTCACCAGAAACGCATCTTGCTTGCTGCTATTGACTTAAGCGATACGAGGGCGCGGATGGTCGCTGCCTGGTTCGAGGGTGCAGGGATGGTGGTCAAGCGACGCCATCACACTCCCACTGATAGAAAAAAGTAACGCCTAATTTCTTGCGATTACGCTTCCTTTTTTACAACGCCTCCAACGGCAGCATCCTTGGGGAATTACCCTTGATCCGGAGATGCCCTCACCCACTCCAGAGACTACGACCCCACCACTCGCTCCGACACCGTCGGTGGTGGTGCATTCAACCACCTTTCCTCCGCTGCACCAGGTTTTGGGGCCATGGAAGGCCCGGACCTTCTCGACGCGAATGATCGGCTGCGCCGTGGCGTTGCTTTTGCTCATCTATGCCGGAATCGCGCTGTCCTCCTCTGCTTCGCGCGGCGTGTCTTTTGATGAAGGTGAAGAATTGGCGGTCGGCTACAATATATGGCTGAACCACGATTTTCGCATGGAAGGAGCCAATGGCGACTTCGTCAAGCGCTGGGCCACCCTGCCCTACTTGATCTCAATGCCACGGTTTCCGACGACCGATGATACCAGTTGGAAAGCGGCGGAACCGTATGTCCTCGGGTATGAGTTCTTTTTCCACGGTGAAAACCGGGCCCGCGGCTTGTTGTTGCAGGGCCGCATTATGCAGGTGTTGCTCGGCATGGCCCTGGGGCTGCTGGTTTTCATCAGCACGCGAAAAGTCTTTGGCCTGCTGGGCGCCTTCCTGTCGCTTCTCATTTTCACTTTTAGTGAAAACATGCTGGCGTATGGCGGCATCGTTTCGACGGAAATGTCCACGTGCCTGAGCCTGTTTGGCACGACCTGGTTTGTCTGGCTGCTGTTGCATCAAGTGACTTGGAAAAGGCTGGCCGGCAGCCTGCTTTTCACGTCGATGCTGGTGCTGGCCAAGCCCACGGCACTGGTCATTTTTCCGATCACAGTGATTTTGATCGCCGTCAAACTGGCCTCCCGCCGTCCGCTGCACTGGACTTTATTCCGGGAGAAAGTGATTCGCAAGCGGTCAACGCAGTTCGGAATATTCCTGGGCTTCATCGTCCTGCACGGATTCACGGGCTGGTGCGCCCTCTGGGCGCATTACGATTTTCGCTACGCCGCCAGCCCCGACCCCGGCAACCCGAGCCTCGTTTTCCAAAATATTCCCTACAGCGATCCCCTCAGTCCCCTTTCGCTCAACCTCTTGTCGTGGAGCCGCGAGATGCATTTTCTGCCGGAAGGTTATTTGAAGGGCATTGAAATGCTCCTGCAATCGAACGATGAACGCATGGGCTTCATGAATGGCGAATGGCGGGTCGGCGGCTGGCGCACCTTCTTCCTGTATTCCATCTGGGCCAAAACTTCGCCGGCGTTTCTGCTCCTACTGGGCGGCGGGCTGGCGGGCTGGTGGCACTGGCGAAATAAACTGCGCCGGGCCAACCCGGCCAACGCCGGACTGGAAGCAGCGGCCTTCACCCCGGCCGCCTACGGGATCGTACCGTTCGCGGTGCTCGCGGCGGTTTATATCGCGATTGCCATGGCGCAAGACATCAACATCGGGCATCGGCACATTTTGCCCATTTACCCGGCGCTTTTCGTCCTCGCGGGCGGTGCGGCGTCCCTGGTGTGGGCGGCCCGGGTCTTCTGGGCCCGGGTGGTCATTGCGCTGCTGCTCCTCTGGCGCGTGGGCGATTCGTTCACTATTTATCCCTATTACTTAGCTTATTTCAATCCGTTGGTGGGCGGTCCCACCCAAGGCTACAAGCACCTCGTGGACAGTTCGCTGGATTGGGGCACGGGGTTGCGCGACCTCCGGTACTGGCTCGAGGACAACAATCCCGGCGGCCATTCGCCGGTTTTTCTGGCCTACTTTGGCACCGGCAGCCCTGAGTATTATAAACTCCAAGTCCGCCGCCTGCCGGGATTTTTTGATTGGCGGACCAAGGACATCTTTCCCCTGACTCCCGGCATTTACGTCATCAGCGCCACGCTCCTGGAAAGCCTCTATGTGCCGACGAATGGGCCCTGGAATGAGCTCTACGAAAAGGATTATCAACTCGCGCTGAGGTTATTGCAGGAGTTCGACGCGACCGCCTCCGACCCCGCGAAACGGGCCGCCTTGCTGGCGGCGCATCCGCCGGGGTTTTATGACAACCTTTATCACGGTTTCGATTACCTGCGTTTTTCCCGCCTCTGCGCCTGGCTGCGGCACCACCGCGAGCCCGATGCCACCGTCGGTTACTCGCTTCTCATCTGGCGACTTTCGTTCCGGGATTTGGAGGCGGCGCTCTTTGGCCCGCCGGTCGAATTGGAGCCGGTGCCACCGTATGTCGCGGCCCGGGTGAAGCCGGATCCATTGAAGCCAAATTAGCCGGGACGGGGATTCCGGCGCTGGTTGTCCGGCAAAATTCGCACCCAACTATCCGAATGTAGTTTTCCGCGGTTCCAACCCAATCGCGGCGGGGCCAACCGTACTCGAATAAATCCGGCGAACTACTGGGTTCACCTGATGGCGCGGAACCCTGTTTTCCAGTAGGCTGTGGGCAGAAAAGATAAGCAACTGCTTAGCGGTGGATCTCAGATCAATATTACGACATCTATGGACACTGCAAAAGATTTGCCGCCAACGCCAAGGCCAGTGCCAGGCCAAGCCGGGCCCATGGCCCGGAAAGACGGTGCGGAAATGCTCATGCAGACAGAAAACATCGTCGAATTCATTGGCGACGACCCAGATACGCAGCGGCAGGTGTTTCACCTTTGCTTGGATCTGGTGGCGTCGAGCCTGCCCCGATTGCGGCAGGCGGTGGATGATGGCGACTTGGCCACGGTGCGGAGTATCGCGCACACAACGCGGGGTTCACTCGGCATGCTGGGCCTTCCGACCCTGCAAGAGCTGGGTGAGCAAATCGAATACCACGATGGGGCCGCGGGGGCTGAATCCTGGAGGCAGCGGTGCGAGGAGCTAGTCCACTTGCTCAGCCGGCTACAGCAAGAGTTGACCGCACGGTTGGCCGCGTAAATTTGGGGCGCGGCCAAATAGGCATGGTTTTGCGGCGCAGCAGCTCCGCCTGGCGCGCACTTCCTGAGGTCACTTCTAGTTTTCGGCAGGGTAATGCCCCATATCGATAATATCGGAAAGGGCTAAAATACGTATTTTACGGCATTTGCCGCAAAATCGCACACTCGGTGCCTATGTTTTCCCCATGAAAAATCCCGGGCGATTTCTCTCCTTTGGGCGCGTGGCCGGTGAAACGCTCTTCCTTGTCGGTGTCGGGATCGCGAGCGTGGAACTCCGGCAACTCGGCAGGAGAGTTCCCGCAGGACCAAAGGCAAATCCAAGCGCGCCCACGTTATTGGGCCAGTGACGCGGGAGATTTAATTACCCGAGTTTTTCCCTTTCGCAATCCTTTGACCTCATCTCCATGTCTATCCGGCTCAAATTACAGTTGTCATTTGCCAGTTTGGCGGCGTTGGCCGCCATCACCGCCCTCATTGCCGCGAAAATTAACTGGGACATTCGCTTGGACGTAGCGCAGATTAGTCATGCTTCGATTGAAAAACACACCGCGGCGGATGCCATGCAAGACGCTTTGACCGACCTCCGCCTGTACTTGGAAGAACGCCTTTCGGGACAATACGAAGAGGCCACCGAAAAATCACGCATCGATGGTGCGATCAACCGCACTTTGTCGGAATTTGAGCACAGTTTTCTAAATCTTCGCCAAGCCGCCCTTAAAAGCGTGGATCTGGCCAAAGCCGATGGCGAGGAATACGAAATCAAAGATGCCCTGCAGGGGTTAATTGCGCTCGAGGAGATGAAGGTGAAATTCTTGCATCTGAAGGAACAAATTGGGCAGGCCTCTCGCGCTTCCCCTGTGGAATTGGCGCCGCGCGTCTTATTGGCGACTTACGACGAACTGCGCACCATGGTGCAAAACTATATGGAAAGTGGGAAACAGGAGTTGGTTAAAGAAATTCACTCTGTCGAAGATTCGACCAACCGTGCCAATCGGATCCTCATCGAATCCTTCTTGATCATACTTGGCGTCAGCGTCGTTCTGGCCTGGTTTACCACCCGTTCGTTGACGCGCCCCATTAGCTTGCTATCAAAGGCCGCCCTCGAAATTGGCCAGGGGAGGCTCAGCACAGTGATCGATTTGCACTCACGCGATGAGTTTGGCCTGCTGGCGCAAACCTTTAATCGCATGACCGTGGAGCTGCGTTCCACGATGGTTTCGAAAGACTATGTGGATAGTATCTTGAAGGCGATGGGCAGCACTTTGATTGTAACGGAGGCGGATGGTCGTATTCGCTTGGCTAACCAATCCGCCTTACGCTTGCTTGGTTACTCAGCCAATGAGCTCATTGGCCGGCCTTTGAGTTGTCTCCTGGGCAAAATTGCGGACCAGGCGGCGTCTCTCATGGATCAACTCGCGCTGACGGGTGCTGTTAGCGACATCGAAGTGGATTACCGGACCAAAGAGGGGAATATCATTCCCATGGCTTTGTCTGCGTCAGCGTTACGTGAAGGCGGTACGATCACGGATCTCATCTATGTCGCTGAGGATATTTCCCGCCGCAAGCAGGCGGATGCGAAACTGGAAAGGTTGCATAAAGAATTATTGGGGGCCTCCCGGCAAGCGGGCATGGCCGAGGTCGCCACCAGCGTGTTGCACAATGTCGGCAACGTGCTCAATAGCGTGAATGTTTCGGCTTTGTTGGTGGCGAACAAGGTAAACCACTCCAAGCTGTCCAACCTGGTCAAAGTCAATAGTTTGCTTCGCGCGCATGAAGCCGATTTCGCGAGCTTCTTAATCAACGATTCCCAAGGCCGGCAAATACCCGCTTATCTCCATACGCTGGCCGATCATCTGGCGGGGGAGCACCAAGTAATACTCAAGGAGCTCGAATCTTTGCGCAAAAACATTGAGCACATTAAGGAAATTGTAGCCATGCAGCAGGATTACTCGAAGGTCTACGGCGTGGCCGAGACGCAGCCGGTGGTGGACCTCGTGGAAGACGCCCTGCGCATGAATGCCGGGGCCTTTGTGCGTCACGATGTCGAACTCGTGCGCGATTACCAAGCCCACCCCACCATTACCGTGGAAAAGCACAAATTGCTCCAAATCCTGGTCAATCTCATGCGTAACGCAAAATACGCGTGTGATGAATCGGGCCGCAAAGACAAGCAAATGAAAATCCGCGTCACCCAGGGTGACGGCCGCGTCCAGATTGCGGTCATCGACAACGGCATTGGCATCCCGGCGGCGAATTTGCAGCAAATTTTTGCGCACGGTTTCACCACGCGCAAGACCGGACATGGCTATGGCCTGCACAGCGGGGCTTTGGCGGCGCAGGATCTGGGGGGAACCTTAACCGCCCACAGCGACGGCCAGAACCAAGGCGCCACTTTTATTTTGGAGTTGCCCCTTAACCCGCCGCGCCCAACCGCATGAATCCCCTCGCGATCAACAAGAACCGGCGCATCCTGATTATTGACGATAATCGCGCCATCCATGACGATTTTCGCAAGATTTTGAGCGAGGCGGCGGATGACCAAAGAGCCTTGGAGGTGGCGGATGCCTCGTTGTTCGGAGACGCCGCCGGGGCGACCGGCGCCATTGGATTTGTCCTGGATTCGGCTTATCAAGGGCAGGAAGGATTTGAGCTGGTCAAGCAGGCGGTCAATGAAGGAAATCCCTACGCCATGGCGTTTGTGGACGTGCGCATGCCGCCGGGCTGGGATGGTATCGAGACCATTGAACATCTTTGGCGGGTAAGTCCCGAGCTGCAAGTCGTGGTCTGTACCGCGCACTCGGATTATTCCTGGGACGAAATGATGCATAAGTTTGGCACCTCCGACCGCCTCTTGATTTTGAAGAAGCCGTTTGACAACGTCGAAGTGATGCAACTGGCCACGGCTCTCGTCGAAAAATGGAATTTGGCCAGCCAGGTAAAAAATCAACTGGCGCACCTGGAGCAGCAGGTTGATGCGCGGACTAAGGAATTGCGCGAAAGTGACGAACAATTCCGCCAGGTGACGGACAACATCACGGATGTTTTCTGGATGACGACGCCCGATCTGCGCACCACGCTGTATGTCAGCCCCGCATACGAAAAAATTTGGGGCCGGCCCGTGGCCAGCGTGTATGCCCACCCCGAGGAATGGGCCGACGCCATTCTGCCCGAGGAGCGGGACGGCGTCTTTGCCGCCTTTGCCGGCCTGGCAAAGTGCGAGCACAGCGTCAGCGTCGAGTTTCGCATCCAACGCCCCGACGGCACCCGGCGCTGGATTCTGAGCCGGGGCTTTCAGGTGCGCGACGCCGCCGGCCAAGTTATTCGCCTCACCGGCGTGTCCTCCGACATCACGGAGCGCAAACAGATTGAAGAATCGCTGCGGCAGCAACAAGCGGAAGCGCGGACGGCCCGCGAGGCCGCCGAATCGGCCAATCGGGCCAAGAGCGAATTCCTCGCCAACATGAGCCATGAGATTCGGACCCCCATGAACGGGGTCATCGGCATGGTGGATTTGCTCCTCGACACGGAACTCAGCGGCAAGCAGCGCCAGTTTGCCGAGACGGTGCGCATGAGCGCCGAGAATCTGATGACGGTGGTGAACGATATCCTGGACTTTTCCAAAATTGAGGCGGGCAAACTGGTTCTCGATCACTCCGATTTTGACCTGCGGGAGGAATTTGAAAGCACGGCCGGGCTGCTGGGCGAACAGGCCCAGGCCAAGGGCCTCGAACTGGCCTGCGATTTCAGCCCCGAGATTTTCCACCGCGTGCGCGGCGACGCCGGCCGGCTGCGGCAGATGATCATCAATCTCCTCGGCAATGCCATCAAATTCACCGAGCGCGGCGAAGTGGTCCTGCGCGCCGCCCCAGCCGGCGAAACGGACACCCAGGTCACGGTCCGCATCTCGGTCACGGACACCGGCATCGGGGTCCCGCCCGAACTCCAAGGCCAACTGTTTCAAACTTTCACCCAAGCTGACACCTCGACCACGCGCAAGTACGGCGGCACCGGCCTGGGCCTGGCCATCACCAAACAGTTGGCCCTGCTCATGCATGGTGATGTCGGCGTGCAAAGCGTGGCCGGCCAAGGCAGCACGTTTTGGTTTACCGCCGAGTTTGAAAAGCAGCTCGGCACCCCGAAGCCGGCCCGCCCGCAGCTCAGCGGACCCTTCACCCCGCGCATCCTCGTGGTGGACGACAATGCCACGGCGCGGGAAATCCTGCATCAAACCCTCACCGCCTGGCAGATGCCCAATGCGGGCGTGGCGGATGGCCCGGCGGCACTCCAGGCGTTGCGGGCCGCAGTGGCCGCCGACGCTCCCTTTGACCTGGCTTTGCTGGACATGCAGATGCCGGGCCTGGATGGACTCATGCTCGCCCGCGCCATCAAGGCGGACCAAACGATTGCCGGCACCTGCCTGATTGTGCTGACCTCGATGGGCCATCTCTTGAGCGGGGTCGAGCGCAAGGCCGCGGGCATCGAAGCCTGTCTCCTCAAGCCGATCCGGCAATCACGTCTGCTGGATTGTCTCGTGAACGTCTTCCGCACGACGGAAGAACGGCACGCTGCCTCGCCCGCTTCGCGTCCCCCGCGGGCCGCCCCGGCGCCGGTTTCCGAATTTGACGGACTGCAAGTATTGGTGGCGGAAGACAACCCCGTGAACCAGCAAGTCGCGACCCTGCAACTGCGCAAATGCGGTTGCGTGGCCGTGGTGGCGCCCAATGGGACGGAGGTCATGCAGGCCCTGCAAAAGCACAATTATTTCGTGATTCTCATGGATTGCCAGATGCCGGTGATGGACGGCTATGAAACCGCGCGCGCCATTCGACGCCACGAACACGACGCCGCGGAGCGGGGAGACGTGAAAACACCCGTGCACATCATCGCCATGACGGCCCATGCCATTCAAGGGGAGCGGGAAAAGTGCCTGGCGGCGGGCATGAACGATTACGTCAGCAAGCCCGTGCGCTTTGAGGATTTGCAAGCGGCGCTCGAGCGGTGGAGGGCCGCGAACCTGGTCGTGCCATCCAGTAGTGGTACAGCTTGAAGATAATCTAGTGCAGGTTCATGGGTAGGGACGCCTCTCCGAGGCGTCCGCGGACGGCGTGGAAAGCCGTACCTACCCCAAACAAAACGTACCACTATCAGCCATCCTTAAACGTTGACTGGCTTTCTCGCGCTCCACCGCCCCCTCACCAAGCAGTCGCGTGGCTTTCCTTAACTACCGGAAAAATTCTCCGTCACCAAAACCACGCTCGCAACTTGGGCGCGCAAGCGGACGGACGTAGCGAAGGGAATGAGGGCATTCGCGCCGCGCTCGAGTTTCGGGTGGACGGGGTCGTCGGTGGCGAGCGCGCCTTCGACCACCGAGAGAATGCGCGGCTGCCCGCCCGCCGCAAAGGCGAGAGTCTGCCCCGTGGCCAAAGGGACGCGCCGGAGGCGGAAGGACGGAGAATCGGCCAACACGGTGGCCTCCGGGCTGGGTGTGATCGGGGCGGGCTCCGCGTCGGCAAAGTTGATGGATTTTAAGGATTGTTCGATATGCAACTGGCGCGGCTGGCCGTCGAGCCCGACGCGGCCCCAATCGTACACGCGGTAGGTGGTGTCGGAATTTTGCTGGATCTCGAGGATGACGTTGCCGGCGTCGATGGCGTGAAGCCGCCCGCTGGGCACAAAAATACTGTCACCCTTGTGCACTAAAATCCGGTGCACGAGCGGTTCGAGTTGGTGCGAGCGCAGCGCGGCCTCGAATTGCGCACGGGTGACGCCCGGTCGCAAGCCCGCCAAGACGGCCGCGCCGGGAGCGGCCTCGGCGATATACCAATTCTCCGTTTTCGGCTCGCCGCCCAACGAAGCGGCCACCGCGGCGGGCGGATGCACCTGGAGCGACATGCGGTCACGGGCGTCGAGCCATTTGACCAAAATCGGAAAGTGCCGCGCAGGTTCCCAGTGCGGACCCATGACCACCGAGGCATCCCGCTCCAGCAAATCCCGCAGCGTGCGGCCAGACCACGGGCCGCCCTCGACCAGCGACTGCGCCTCAGGCCGGTCCACGATTTCCCAGCTCTCGCCGAAGATTTTTTTGGGCGGCAGGGCGCGGTGCAAAATCTCCTCCAAGCCGCGCCCGCCCCAGACGCGTTCCTGGTAGAGCGGCGCGAAACGCAGCAGCGGGGGCGGAAAGACGACGGCCATGCGCCTATTCGCGTAATCACAGTGTGAAAACGGGTCAACGCCGCATTCCGCGCTTGTTTCCGCAGAAGGCAGGAAGTATCTTTTCTTTTTCCGCCGGAACCACGTTGGGGCCGGCGGAAAACCCGTTTTTCACCCATGTTTGGCAGCAAAAAGAAAAGCAATGGCAAGACGCCGCCGGTGACCCGGCCCAAGACCGCGACGGCGTTTGCGCCGCGCCGCTCGCCCATCCGCCCGGTCTGGGGCCTCGTGTGCGTGTCGCTCGGCGTGCTCGCGATTCTCGCCTACGCCAGCTACAATCCGCACCAGCCGGTTTTTCTGGAGAGCTGGCTGGGCAACAGCGCGGGCAAGCCGCCCGAGGCCCCGGCCAGCAACTGGGTGGGAAAAATCGGGGCGACACTCGCGGCGGTGTCGTATTCGCTGGGCGGCTGGCCGGCGCTATTCTTGGCGCCGATCTATTTATTGTGGCTCGGCTATTTGTTTTTCTTTCACCGCGCGCACGTCGTGCATACGTGGAAATTTCTGCTGATGGTGGTCACGTTGCTCGCGTTCTGCGGGCTGGCCGCGATGATCGGCACGCTGGGCAAGGTGGATTACGATCCGCAGTTTTTTCCCAACGGACACGGCGGGCTGCTCGGCCGGAAATTGTTCAATGATTTGATGCAGGGGCCCGTCGGCAATGCCGGCAGCGGCATCATCCTCGGCCTCATTTATGCCCTGGGCCTGCTCTTTGTTTTTACCGACAGCCCGGGGCAGGTGTTTGAGGGGCTGGTACAGGCCGTCGGGATGTGGCGCGAACGCCGCGCCGAGGCGAAGAAAAAACGCCTCGAGGAAAAGCAACTGGCGAAGGAGGCCGCCGTGCTGGAGGAAAAAGCCGCACCCAAGCCTGCCTCGCCGGCTTCGCCTTCCGCGCCCACCCGCGGTCCCTTTCCGCCGCCCGCGCCGAAGAAGCCGCTCATGGAGGAAAAGCCGGACACCGTCGCCCCGCTGCGGCGCGGCCTCGGCACGTTCAAATTGGCCGAAGGTGACGCCGTGTTGAGCGAAAAGGAACCGGAAGAAGTGAAACCCGTGGCCGCAACGCCGCCGCCCAAGCCCGCGCCCAAACCCGAAAAAGAAAAAATCGCGCCGCTGGTGTCCGGCCTGAAAATCATCGAGGAGGAAAAAGTCGAGCGCTTCGCCCCGGCGCCGCCGGTCCGCAAGGGCGATTATATTTTCCCGACGGTGGATTTGCTTTCGCATGGGCAGGCCCGGCAGACGGATTCGGCGGAATTTCACCAGGAACGCGCCGGGCTGCTGGTGCAAACGCTCGCGGAATTCGGCGTCAAGGTCACGCCCACGGAAATCCACACCGGACCGGTTATCACGCGCTATGAAGTGACGCCCGCGCCGGGCGTGCGCGTCGAGAAAATCGTCAACCTCGACAAAAATATCGCGCTGGCGCTAAAGGCCGAGGGCGTGCGCATCATCGCGCCGGTGCCGGGCAAGGGAACCGTCGGCATCGAAGTGCCCAACCGCCAGGCGGCCTCAGTGTGTCTGCGGGAAATCATCGAGTCGCGCGCCTGGGCGGAATCCACCGCCGACATTCCGGTCGTCCTGGGCAAGGACGTGACGGGCAAACCCATCGTCGCGGATTTGACCAAGATGCCGCACGCGCTCATTGCCGGGTCCACCGGCGCGGGCAAGACGGTGTGCATCAACGCCATCATTGCGTCGCTGCTGTTCAAGATGAGCCCGAAGGATTTGCGGTTCATCATGGTGGATCCGAAAATCGTCGAGATGCAGGTGTTCAACGACCTCCCGCACATGCTCGTGCCGGTCGTCACGGAACCGAAAAAAGTCCCCGCCGCGCTCAAGTATTTGATTTCGGAAATGGAACGCCGCTACCAGTTGTTCGCGCAACACGGGGCGCGCAACATTGCCGGGTTCAACGCCAAGCTCCTCAAGGACGAAAGCAGCCAGGCCAAGGCCGCGGAATTGGACGCCGAGATGTCGCCCGAAGAACGCGCCGCCACGCGCAACATCGAGGTCCCGCGCGACCCGGGTGTGCTGCAATTCGACGGCAAAAAACTCCCTTACATTATTTGCATCATTGACGAACTGGCCGACCTGATGATGGTCGCGCCGGCCGACATCGAAACCTGTGTCGCGCGGCTGGCCCAGCTCGCCCGCGCCGCCGGCATCCACTTGATTCTGGCCACGCAGCGGCCGAGCGTGAACGTCATCACGGGCGTCATCAAAGCCAACCTCCCCTGCCGCATTGCGTTCAAAGTCGCCTCCAAAGTGGACTCGCGCACGATTCTCGACACTGGCGGGGCGGACACCCTGATTGGCCGCGGGGACATGCTCTTCGTGCCGCCGGGGGCGGCGAACCTCGTCCGCGCCCAGGGCGCCCTCGTCTCCGACGAGGAAATCAACGGCTTGGTGGAATTTTTGAAAAGGAACGGCCCACCGGAATTTGCGGACGATGTGCAGGCACAAATCGAAGCCGGCGGCCTCGAAGAGGGCGAAGAAGGCGAAGCGGACGACGAACAATGGGACGACAGCCTCGTGCCTGCGGCCATCGGCGTGCTCAAGGCCACCAAGCGCGCCTCGACGTCAATGCTCCAGCGCCGGCTGAAAATCGGTTACAACCGCGCCGCGCGCATCATGGAAATCCTGGAAGCCGAGGGCATCGTCGGACCGGAAAACGGTTCGAATCCCCGCGAGATTTTGAAGGATTTGGAGTTGTTGTGATCAGGGAAAGGGACGGAGCGAGTAAAACGAAATGCCGTCGAGCATTATCTTGGCCGAAGGCCGACCCATCCCGGCTTGGGTGCAATTCCGGCCTTGTCAGTAACCAGCCCGAGATTAGACTGTATCTGACACAACTTTTTTGACTCGGTGGAGTTTAAGAATTACTATTAATCCCGGCCGGCCCAGCCAACGCCCCTCTTGGCGCAAGCGGCCAGCCCGGCAGCCCTCGCGATTATGAAAACTTACACTCCTGCTTTCTGCCGTCATAACTCCTGGTTGCTGAGCTGGCCTGGTGCCGTCGTCAGCCTGGTTCTGGCCGCCACCTTGGTGAATTTCGCCCCCGCGGCTGATGCCTCGGCCGCTGGCACCGCCGCCGCCAAGCCGGGAACGTCTTCGGCTCCGGGCGCACCGGCGGCGTCGGAAATGCGCTCCTTCACCAACAAAGACGGGAAAACGCTCGTCGCTCAAATTGTCTCCGTGACCGGCGATACGGTGTATCTGAAACGCGACGATGGCGGGGCGGTCAAATCCGACATCGCGTTATTCGGCGACAGTGATCAGGCGTTTATTCGAAAATGGACGATCACCCAAATTCTCCAAGGCGGCAAAAAGGCCTTTGATTTCTCCATCACGTCGAATTCCACCCCGCAGACCGTTTCCTACACGGGCAATGCGTCGAACCCGCGGGTCAACGCCATTTACAACTGGGAGGAGGGCTACACGGTGAAACTGGCCAATCTGCAATCACTGCATTTGGTCAAACCGATCATAGAATATAATATAGACATGGTGGGCACGGGCGGAAAGGACAACTATATTTACGGTCGCGCCGACGTGGACGAGATTCCGGCCTCCCCCACCTTTTCCTTTGATACAACCAAGTTAGCGTTGACCCAGCACAAGAATGTCAAGACCGGCGCGCCGGGGGTGGAATCCAAATTGACCGGCATTTGGGTGCGGATTTACGACCAGGACCGGCAACTTATCCAGGAATGGTCCTTTCCCTCGAACTATATGAAAACGGCGACTTGGGTCCGGGCCCCGACACCCCGCGGCGGACGCGGCGGTCGCGGCGCAGGCGGTTGATAAAACCTGGCCGCGTTGCTGCGCGGGGCCGGGAGTGAAATGCCGGTTTTAGCAGCCGGGCCACTACGCCTTCACTCGCGTTCGACAATCGACCGGCAGCGGTCGCACCAGGATTCGTAATTGCACCACCAGCCGGAGACCCACGCCAGCCCGCCGGCCACCAGCAGGGCGAGTCCGGTGAGCGTGGCGGCGAGGCCGAACAAAAGTACGCCCCCCAGCATCGCCGACATCACCCCTAAAGTCTCCAACACCGGGCCGTGCGCCACCTGCTGGCGGGCGCTGGCGGGCCTAAGGTTGGGCGTCAAAGCCGGATGGTTCATGGCTGATTAATCTATCGGCGGAGAAAAGCGGCAGTTAAAGGGGAATTTAAGCAAGAATCCTGCCAGCTCCGCCGCTTGCGCAGCGGCCGCCTGCCCCTTTCCCCTTGCCGCCGCCTAAGATTCGCGCAACCTTGGCGTCCTAACGAGGTTGGTATTCCTCATAATTCTTTGTTGGCCGATGGTAGCCCCTCACTGGAAAAGAGTCGCCTATGAAAACTCCGGACAATGTTAAAAATTCCTCACCCCCGTGGATGGGACTTGCGACCAAGGTGGCCGGAGTGGCGGCCTTGGCCGTCGCCGTGTTCGCCTATTTCCAATATCAGGGAAATGCAGACATCAATGCACAATTGGATAAGTTGACGGGCGCCGCCGCGGCCGCCGCGCAAAACAAGCCCTCGCCGAAAATCGAGGCCGCGGGCGGGCAGGCGGATTTGGCCGCCATCCTCGCCATCCCGGACCGGATGAAACGCCTCCGCAGCCTCCTGGATTACGCGCACGCCATGAAGGCCGGCGATTTGCACAAAGTCCTCGAAGCCTTGGGCCGCCAGGCACCGAACGAGGACAATCGTATTGCCATTGCGATTCTCGTGGCGCGCCTGGTGCAGTTGGAGCCCGCCCCCACCCTCGCTTGGGCCAAATCCCTGGCCAATACGGATGGCAAGGCCCTCATCATGCAGTCCTATTACAACGCCTGGTCGAGCCTGGACGCCTTTGCCGCGGTGCAATCCATCAGCCAGATTGCCGACATCCAGATTCGCACGCAGGTCCTGCAAACCACGCTGGCCAATCTGGTCGCCAGCAACCCCCAAAAGGCCCTGGACATGGCGATGGCGCTGCCGCCCGGACAACCGTGGGCCGGAGTCATGCAGTCCGTCTTTCAAACTTGGGCCGCGCAAGATCCGCAGGGGGCCGTGGACGCGGCCTTAAACATGCCGCCCGTGCGCCTCCGGGTCTTTGCGATTGAAGATGCCCTCATGGGCTGGGCGCAAACCGATCCGCAAGCGGCGCTCAATTGGGCCTCCACGATGAATGGGATTCCGTCCCGCTCCGTGGTTGTGGCGGTGAGCGACCTCGCCGAGCAGAATCCGCAAGCCGCCATCGCTTTCGCCACTGGCATCACCAATCCGAAGGACCGCCTGGGCTACTTTAACGCCATCGCGACCGCTTGGGGCCAAAACGATCCAGCCGCCGCACTCCAGTGGGTGGAAGGATTTCCCTCCACGTCCACCCATGACGCCGCCGTCGCGAGTATTCTGGCCGATTTGAGCCACACGGATCCCAAATCCGCCATCGGCGCGCTCGACCGGATCGAAGACCCGACCGCGCGGGACAACGCGACCAAGGATATTGGCCTCAATTGGGGCCAGCAGGATATGCCCGGCGCCCTCGCTTGGTTGCAGTCCAACGTGGCCAGTGGCACGGCCACTGCCGCGAGCATTAGCGCCTCGCGCACGTTGTTTGGCAATTGGGCCAATGCCGATCCCAATGCCGCCGCCAGTTATTTGGAAACGATTCCGACGGGAAATCTTCATACCACGCTGGCCACCGCCCTCGCATCGTCTTGGGCGTCGTCCGATGCCCCGGCCGCCATGGAGTGGGCCCGTTCCCTGCCGCCCGATGGCGGCCAGGAAGCGGCGGTGGGCAGTGTCGTGACGGCCAATGCCCGGCAGGATCCCCAGGGTTCCTGGCAATTTGCCATGACTTCGATGACCGGGCCGCTCCAGCAACAAACGCTGGATAGCGTGATCCGGACGTGGGCCGCGGCGGATGCCGCCTCGGCGGCACCGGTTCTGATGAGCGCCATCGAAACCAATCCCCAACTCAGTTCCGCCATCGGCACGGTCGCCCAGCAATGGGTGCGGCAAGACGAGCACGCCGCCTCGCAATGGATTGCGCAGCTTCCTCCCGGCCCCGGCCGCGATGCCGGCGCGGTGCAATTGGTCAGCGTCGCCATGCACACCGATCCCGCCACCGCCTTCAATTGGGCGGCCAGCATTAGCAACGCGCCGCAACGCGTCGCGCAAATCACCCGCACCGTGAACCTTTGGGCCACGACCGATCCAAACGCCGCGACCGATGCCGTGCAGTCGGCCAATCTCTCGGCGGCCCAAAGGAACAACCTGCTGAACACGATTCAACGGTTGAGCAAGTAGAACTGAAATTCCTTCAGCGCCTTGATTTTTACTGTTCACTCCCATGCTAAGGCCTTTTCTAGCGCTCGTACTCCTCGTGGTCCTCGGCGTGGCCGCCATCGTGGTGCAATCGCACGACCATGAAAAGCTGCTGGCGAAACTGGCACTTTTGAGCGGCAACCTGCCGAAGCCGGACGAAAAGCCGGACGAGGAAAAACCGCTGCCCGCGGCACCATCCAACTTCGCCTCCATTTTGGCCATGGCCGACCGCCTGGAGCGCATGCGCGCGCTGCTCGACTATGCCGGCGAAATGAAAGCCGACGACCTGCACGCGCTGGTCCAAAAGCTGGGCCGACGGACGTTGGATGAGGACAACCAGATGATGCTCTCGGCCCTGCTCGCGCGCTTGGTGCAACTGGACCCCGCCGGCACGCTGGCCTGGGCCAAAACCATCCTGAATACCGAGGGCCGGGGAGCAATTTTGGAGTCTTTCTTCAATTCCTGGTCGAGCACGGACCCGACCGCCGCGCTCGCGGCGCTCCATCAGATTGACGACGCCCTCCTGCGCCAGCGACTGCTCCAGACGACGCTGGCAAACATGACCGACAACGACCCGCAAAAGGCCCTCGCGTTCTTCCTGCAACTTCCCACCACCGAACAGGACGAAACGTTAATCAGTCCTATTTTTAGAAATTGGGCGGCGCGCGACCCGCTGGCCGCGGCCACCGCCGCCCTGAACCTGCCGGCGGCCGCCAACCGCTTTGTCGCCCTCGACAGCGCGCTCCAGGGCTGGGCAAAGAAGGACCCGGAGGGCGCGCTGAATTGGGCGTCCACTCTGCCCAATGGCAGCGTCCGCAATGAGGCGCTGGCCTTTGCCATTGCCCATTTGGCGCAACAAAATCCCCAGGCCGCGATTGCTTTTGTCGAGAGCGTGCCCCACGCGGCGGACCGCAATGATCTCGCCATCGCCCTCGCGGCGGCCTGGGGGCAAAACGATCCCGACGCCGCGCTGGCCTGGGTGGAGGATTTTCCGTCGACGCCCGCGCATGATGCCGCCATTCACGACATGCTGGCCTTGATGAGCCGGACGAATCCGCAACTGGCCTCCACCAAACTTGGACTGATTTCCGACCCGGAGGTGCGCAACAATACGATCAGTGAGATTGCCGCCAATTGGGGCCAAATGGACACCCCCGCCGCGTTGACTTGGGTGAGCACCTTGCCAGGCTCCAGCCAGAGTGGCGATCCCACGACCGCGACGGCGCGGCAGTTGATTTACCGCTGGGCGCTGAGCGATCCCGCAGCGACTGCGGACTTCTTGATGACCAACATGTCGAAAGTACCTTATTATGATACCGCCATGGGCGCAATGGTGACGACTTGGGGGAGCGCAAACAGGCAGGGTGCCTTGGATTGGGTCCAAGCCCTGCCGGAAGGAGGCCTTAAGAACTATCTTATTTCCGGGCAATCTATCGAATTGTCCAATGCGCAGGGCTGGGAAATGGCCAGAAGCCTGCCGAGTAGCGCAGCCAAGAATAACGCCCTCAATGTCATTATCCGCCGCTGGCCCACCACAGATCCGGAAGCGGCCGCCACTGCTTTCCTCACTTCCTTGGACAACAATCCGGTCCTCCAAACCACCGCCATCGGCACCGCCGTGAGCACGTGGCTGGATCAGGATGAGCAAGCGGCCTCCCAGTGGGTCTCTTCTTTGCCTCCGGGTAGCGCGCGGGATGCCGGCACAACCCAAATCATCACGCTCGGGCTCAAAACCGATCCGGCGACCGCCTTCAACTGGGCCAGCAGCCTGTCCTCCCCCGCCCAGCGCAACGCCCAGTATCAGCGCGTCATTACGCAGTGGGCGAGCACCGACCCCACCGCCGCGACTAACGCAGCGCAAACCGCCAATGTCACCGAACCCCAGCGTGCATTGCTCCTCCGCACCATCGAACGGGCGGCCAATCCTGCTCCCGGCATCGCTCGCTGAAATTAAACCTCCTTTCTCCCGACAAATCCACCGGACCCACTTTTTGTTTTTCCACCCATTCCAGCGCCCCACCGATGCCCAAGACCTTCCTCTCGTTGGTTGCAGTAATCGTGCTCGGCGTGGGCGCGCTCGTGTGGCAATCGCACGAGCATGAAAGATTGCTGGCGAAACTGGCGCTGCTGAGTGGAAATCTGCCGGCGGCGGAAAAACCCGCCGAGGAAAACGCCGCCCCTACCGGCCCCTCTAATTTTGCCTCCATTTTGGCCATCGCCGACCGTTTGGAGCGGATGCGCGCGCTCGTTAGTTATGCCGGCGAAATGCAGGCCGACGAGTTGCACGCGTTGGTCCAAAAGCTCGGCCAGCGGACGATGAACGAAGACAACCAGATTGCCTTGTCCGTCCTGCTGGCGCGACTCGTGGAATTTGATCCGGCGGGCACGCTGGCCTGGGCCAAAACCCTGCTCAACACCGAAGGACGCGGCGCCATTTTGGAGACGCTCTTTAATTCCTGGTCCAGCACGGACCCGGCCGCGGCGCTGGCGGCATTGAACCAGATTGACGACGTGGTGCTGCGCCAGCGGTTGCTGGAGACGACCCTGGCCAACATGACCAACAACGACCCGCAAGGGGCCCTCGCGTTTTTCCTCAGCCTCCCCGCCAGCCAACAAGACGAAAAATTAGTCATCCCTATTTTTAGGAATTGGGCCGCGCGCGACCCGCTGGCGGCGGCCACCGCGGCCCTGAACCTGCCGGCGTCGGCCAACCGGTTTGCCGCCCTCGACAGCGCGCTCCAAGGCTGGGCGCAAAAAGACCCGGAGGCTGCCCTCAATTGGGCGTCGACCTTGCCCAGCGGAAGCGTCCGCCAGGAGGCGCTGAACTTCTCGGTGTCTAATTTGGCCCGGCAAGATCCCCAGGCGGCGATTGCTTTTGTCAACAGCCTGCCGCGGGCCGCTGACCGCACCGACCTTTCCATAACCCTGGCGGCGGCCTGGGGCCAAAATGACCCAGACGGAGCGCTGGCGTGGGTGGAGGATTTTCCGTCGTCTCCCGCGCACGATGCCGCCATTCACGACATGCTGGCGCTGATGAGCCGGACCGATCCGCAGCAGGCCTCTTCCAAAGTCGATTTGATTACCGGTGCTGCCTTGCGCGACAAAACCATCAATGAAATTGCCGCAAATTGGGGCCCAAAGGACACCCCCGGTGCGTTGGCTTGGCTGAGCACCTTGCCCGCGACCAACCAGAGTGGCGATCCCACCGCGGCGACGGCGCGACAGTTGATTTACAGTTGGGCGCTGAGCGATCCGGCCACCGCGGCCCAATTTATCACCGACAAAATGACGGACGTGCCTTATTTTAACAGTGCGGTGGGCGCGGTGGTGAACGTTTGGGAAAGCGCGGATTTGGACAGCGCCAAGGCTTGGATAAACCAATTGCCGCCCGGCAGCCTCAAGACCAGCATCTCCAGTGGCAATGCCGTCGAATCGCCAAATGCGACCGGGTGGAAGCAGGCCCTGCGGCTGCCCAGCGGTCCGATCCGCAACAATGCCCTCAATTTATTGATCCAACGCTGGTCGGAGTCCGATGCCGCCGCCGCCGCCCCCGTTTTTTACGAGACGCTGGCCAATCGGCCTCCCATGCAAGCGACCGCTGTCAGCAACGCCGTAACCGCGTGGCTGAACCAGGATGAGCAAGCGGCCTCACAATGGGTGGCGTCCCTGCCCTCGGGCAACGCCCGGGATGCGGCCACAATGCCCATCATTGACCTGACCCTGAAGACAGACCCGGCCACCGCCTTTAATTGGGCGGCGAGCATGAGCACCGCGGTCCAACGCAATGCGCAAATTAACCGCGTGCTCTCCCAATGGGCGGCGACTGACGCCACCGCCGCCATAACTGCCGTGCAAAATGCCAATTTCACTCCAGCCGAGCGCACCGGCCTGCTGAATTTTATTCAACGACTCGCCAACTTGCCGCCCAATATTTCGCCCGCCAATTAAACCGCAGCGCTTCCCGACAAAGCCAGAATATTCCGATTTATTGCTTTTGCAAAAACAGCCGCCGCCCCGCCGATGCACAAGATATTCCTATCCCTCGTTGCAGTCACAGTGCTCGGCGTGGCCACCCTCGTGTGGCAATCGCACGAGCATAAGGAACTGCTGGCGAAACTGGCGCTGCTGAGTGGAAACCTGCCGGCGGCGGCGGAAAAACCGGCGACCACGGAATCCCCGCCCCCGACGCCGTCCGACTTCGCCTCCATTTTGGCTATCCCCGACCGCATGGAGCGGATGCGCGCGCTGCTCGATTATGCCGGCGAGCTGAAGGCCGAGGATTTGCATGTCCTGGTCCAAAAACTGGGCCTGCGCACAATGGATGAGGACAACCAGATGACCTTGTCCGTCCTGCTGGCGCGGCTCGTGCAACTGGATCCCGCCGGGACGCTGGCCTGGGCCAAAAAAATCTCGAACACCGAGGGGCGCGGGCCCATTCTGGAATCGCTGTTTAATTCCTGGGCCAGCACCGATCCGGCCGCGGCCCTGGCCGCCTTGAACCAGATTGACGACGTGGTGCTGCGCCAGCGGTTGTTGGAGACGACCCTGGCCAACATGACCAACAACGACCCGCAAAAGGCGCTCGCGTTTTTTCTCGATCTCCCCACCAACCAACAGGACGTACGGTTAATCAGTCCCATTTTTAGGAATTGGGCGGCGCGCGACCCGCTGGCCGCGGCCACCGCCGCCCTGAGCCTGCCGGCAGCCGCCAACCGCTTTGTCGCCCTCGACAATGCGCTCCAGGGCTGGGCGCAAAGAGACCCGGAGGCCGCGCTGAATTGGGCGGCCTCGCTGCCCCTCGGCAGCGTGCGCAACGGGGCGCTCGCGTATGCGGTGGCGAATCTGGCCCAGCAGAATCCCCAGGCCGCCATCAATTTCGTCACCAACCTGCCCCGCGCGGCGGACCGCAATGATCTCGCCATCGCGCTGGCGGCGGCCTGGGGCCAAAACGATCCCGATGCCGCGCTGGCGTGGGTGGAGGATTTTCCGTCGACGCCCGCGCACGATGCGGCCATCCAGGACATGCTGGCCTTGATGAGCCGGACCAATCCGCAACTGGCCTCCACAAAACTCGATTTGATTTCCGACCCGGCGGTGCGCAACAAGGCCATGAGTGCCATTGCCATCAACTGGGGCCAGTTGGACACGCCCGGGGCGCTGACGTGGGTAAGTTCTTTGCCGGCACCGAACCAGGCGAACAATCCCGTGGTGCTGGCCGCCCGCCAGTTGATTTACGTTTGGACATTGAGCGATCCGGCCGCCGCCAGCGGATTCGTCACGTCGGAAATGAATGGCGTGGCGTATTACAATAATGCCGTGGGCGCAATGTTTACCACCTGGGCCAGCGCCGACCATGCCAGCGCGATGGCCTGGGTGGACTCCTTGCCCGACGGAAATCTCAAGACTACGCTCATCGCCGGAAATGCCATCGAAATGGCCAATAACAGCGGCTGGCAGGACGCCCTGAACCTGCCCGCCGGCGGCCCCCGCACCAATGCCATCAACCTGTTGATCCAACGCTGGCCGGCTTCCGATGCCGCGGCCGCCGCGCCGGTTTTTTATGATACACTGGCCGATCGACCGGCCTTGCAAGCCACCGCCATTGGCAATGCTGTGAGCGCCTGGTTGGTGCAAGACGAGCTGGCGGCCTCCCAGTGGGTCTCCTCGCTGCCGCCGGGCACCGCTCGTGATGCCGGCGCGTCCCAAATCATTACCCTCGCGCTCAAAACGGATCCGGCGACCGCCTTCAACTGGGCCGCCAGCATCAGCGCCGCCGCCCAACGCAATACGCAGATCAGCCGCGTCGTCACCCAGTGGGCGCGGACGGACCCCACGGCGGCGACCAATGCGGTGCAAACCGCCAATGTGAACGCCAACCAGCGCGCCGCGCTGCTCCAAACCATCCAACGCCTCGCGCGTCCAGCACAACCGTGAGGGATAAAACGTATTAATCGGACACCCTATTCATACCGCAGCGCCTCGATGGGGTCCATCCGCGACGCTTTCCAGGCGGGATAATAGCCGAACACGAGGCCGACGGTGGCCGAGACTCCGACCGCGATAAAGACGGCGGAGAGGGAAGGCAGGGTTGGCCAGTGCAAAAGGGCGGTGACGATAATGGACGCCGCGCGCCCGACAAGGATGCCCGTGAGGCCGCCGCCCAGGCACAACAGCAGGGCTTCCAGCAAAAATTGCAGGAGGATGTCGCGGGCGCGGGCGCCGACCGCCATGCGCAGGCCGATTTCGCGCGTCCGCTCGGTCACGGAGACGAGCATGATGTTCATGACGCCGACGCCGCCGACCATCAGCGAAATCAGCGCGACCCAAAAGAGCAGACGGGCGACCATGCGCGTGGTGGCGGTGCGGGCCTCCGAGATTTCGGCCAGGTCGCGCATATTGAAATCATCGGGCATGTCGGCAGTGAGTTGATGCCGGGTGCGCAACACCGTGCGGGCCTGTTCCATGGCCGCCGCCACCTCTCCTGGCGAACGGGCGGAAACCCAGAGGTCATCAATGTCCTCGAACCGCGCCATCTGCGGGGTGTCCACCGCCTGCAAGGCCGACTGCGCGAGATAAAGCTGCACCGCCTGGCTCGGATAAAGCTGGCCCGAGGCCACCGGTTTGGCTGGGGCCGCCGTGGCCGCACCGCTCGAAATGTTGCGGATGCTGGATAGCCGGAATTTCACGGTCGTCCAGGGGGCAATGAAAAAATCGTCCTGGTCCTGACCCGCGGTGTTGGCGCCCTTGGCCTTGAGCACACCGAGCACTTTGAGCCGCACATTTTTGACGCGCACCTCCTGGCCCACCGGCGACTCGCCCTGAAATAATTCGCGGGCCGGAGTCTGGCCGATGAGGCAAACGCCGGCGGCCTCGCGCACATCCTCATCCGTAAAACACGCGCCCTCCTGCAAATCCGCCCAATCCCGAATCTGCAAGTAGGCCGGCGTGGTGCCGAGAATGTTGCGGGGTGACCAGTTGCGGTTGCCGTACACCGCCTGCGCGCGGCAATCCACGCTTGGGGCTGTCCACTGCACCGCCGGGCACTCGCGCCCGATGGCGTCGCTGTCTGCCGGCACCAGCGTGATGCTTCCACCCGTGCCGGTGCTGACACCGCCGACGGAAAGCCCGCTCGGGTCAATTTGAATGACGTTGGCCCCAAGCGTCGCGATGGCCTGCTGGATGGCGTAGGAGGAACCGTGGCCGATCTCGATGATCGCGATGACGGCCGCGACGCCGATGATGATGCCGAGGCAAGTCAGCAGGGACCGCATCACATTGCGCCGCAGCGCATGCAGGGCCATCCGAAAGATGCGGTAAATCCGAGACATGCAGCGTGAACGCGTGAGTGGGTTGCCGACGACCAATACCAGACGGCGGATTATTGGATCATTACCGAAGCAGCCACCGGGCCGAAAGTTTCGGTTGGGCCGAGGCGAAAGCCACGCTGTTGGGGCCATGGCCCAACATGATTCGCTCGTCAAACCGGGGCGCAGGAGATAGTCCCTGTTCATGCCCAATCTTTCCGAACTCGTGCAGCAGGGTACGGCCAACCTCTGGCTGTTCATCCCCACCGCCATCCTGCTGGGGGCGCTGCACGGGCTGGAGCCGGGCCATTCCAAGACGATGATGGCGGCCTTCATCGTCGCGATTCGCGGCACGGTGTGGCAGGCGGTCTTGCTGGGGCTGTGCGCGGCCTTTTCGCATTCCTTGATCATCTGGGCCCTGGCCGCAGTCGCGCTGCACTATGGTCCGCAATGGAACGCCGAGACGACCGAGCCGTATTTGCAAATTGCCTCCGGGATGATGATTCTCGGGCTGGCGGCCTGGATGTTTTGGCGCACGCGCCGCGACGTGCTCGCCGCGGCCGCCCACCAACACCACCACCATCATCACCACGACGGCGACGGCCCGCATGGCGGGCAAAGCATCAACACCGGGCACGGTGTAATCGAGGTGAGCGTTTTCGAAACCGGTGTGCCGCCGCGTTTTCGACTCTATTTTTTTGATGCCGCGCTCAAGGCCCGCCCGCCCGCCGCCGCCGAGCATTTGTCTATCGAGATTATCCGCCCTGATGGCCGGCTGGAAAAATTTTCCTTCGCCAGGGATGGCGAGTATCTGGAGGCCACCACGGAATTGGGCGAGCCGCACGAATTTGCCGGGAAATTAAAAATGGCGCATGGCGATCACGCGCATGATTACGCGTTTCATTTCGCGGAACACGAGCATGACCATGCCCATCCCCACGACGGCGCCTCGCCCGAGTATGAGGACGCCCACGAAAAAGCGCACGCCGCGGACATTGCACAACGCTTCGCCGACCGCAACGTGACCACGGGGCAAATCATGCTCTTTGGACTCACCGGCGGGCTGATTCCCTGTCCGGCGTCGTTAACGGTGCTCCTCGTCTGCCTGCAATTGAAGAAATTCACCTTGGGCTTTACCTTGGTGTTGTGCTTCAGTTTTGGCCTCGCGGCCACGATGGTGCTCACCGGCACGCTGGCGGCACTGAGTGTGCGCCACGCGGCGAAACATTTTAAGGGCTTTGGGGAATTTGCCCGCCGGGCGCCTTATTTCTCGTGTGTGCTGCTGGTGCTCATGGGCACCATCATCAGCTACGAAGGCTTCGTCCATTTGCCGGGCTGATTTCTGCGCCCCCGACTCACTTGCTTTGCGTATCGAGCGCCGCCTTGACGGCCTTCGCCAAATCCGCCGCTTGGCCACGACCCCAATAGTGCAGGAAAATCATACGTGGAGTCTCCTCAATCATGTGGGAATGAATGGCCACAATGTTGATGCCCCGGCTGCGCAGCGTTTGGAGGACTTTTTGCAATTCTGTCTCCTTGCACACAAAGTCGCCGTCCACCAGCGCGTTATCAGCGGTGCCGGCGAAAGCAGCCCAGGTGTTCACGCCCATATCACCCGCGGCGGTGACGCCGCCCATCATCGTGACGGTCCGGCCAAAAACAAATTTCTCCATGCCGGAATTACGGGTGCCTTTGGCGCCGAACACCGCATCCAGCGCGTCGGCGGGCACCGCGCTCGTCGCCGGCAAGGCCGCGTCGCCAAAAGTTTTCGCCGGCTGCGCTTTGGCGGCACGCACTTTTGCCGAGGCATCCAACGCAGCTTTGACTCCGCCGGCCATGGTTTCCAGCGGTCCCATGCCGCCGATGTGCATAAAATAAACGGCCGGATCCGAATAAAAGAAATGGTTATGTAAGGCGGTGACTTCAAGGCCGTGGTCAAGCGCGGCGCTCATCACCGCATTCACTTCGTCTTCAAACAACACGAGATCGCCCATGACCATGACTTGGCCCGGCATGGCCGGCTTGAAGGCCGCCCAACTGGTCACACCCATGAAGGGTGGCATCGTCCAGCCATCGACTTGAATGGGCACATCGGTCCGGGGCTTGGAGACTTTGTAATCACCCTCGGCGGCATTCAGCGTGCCATTGAGACCGGTGATAGCAGTGATGCGCGCGGTATCCAGCGTGGCGTCGGCGGCTGGAAGGGAATGCGCGAGTCCAAACGAGGCCGCGGTGGCAGCCACCGCGATTTTTACGAGGCCGATGAGTTTTTGGGGTGTCATAAAGGATTCGGCAATGCAAACGGTCCGGCATTCTATTTCGCCGGCGCGGGCGTCACCACACCGGGCAAGGCCGGGGGCGCGGAGAAGAGGCTTTGATAATTCTGCTGAATCGCCGGGAACTGGTTGGCGGCCACCTTCACGTCCGAGCGCTGGTCCAGGCGCAACCCGCTCTGGCGGAACATCTGCGCGATGCCGAGCACCTGCTGCACTTGCGCGTCGGTAAGCTTCGTGTTGGTTTTGAGGTTTTGCAGAAAACCGATGCTTTGCTGCCAGCGCGCGTAGCCGGCGTCGCTCATCTGCATCGCCACGTTCAACTTAAAGCCCGGCGAGAGATTGACCAAGTTTTCCCAGTCCTTGAAACCCTCCCGCGTGAGGCGAAGCTTCGAGAGCCCGTTCACGCCCTTGAACGTGCCCGGCGCGCTGCCGACCACCGCGCCGTTGAGCGCGACCGTCACATCCACCGGGCTGACCGTGTAGGCGGACGGCCCGACCACGACCGAGCCGTCCGGCGCGCGCAAAATATCCGGGATGACGAGGTCGCCCATCGTGCAGGTCACCGAAAATTCCACCGGGCCTTCCGGGGCCACCGCGGGCAGGTTGATGTTGTTGGCCTTGCGGACGAAGGATTCGGCCAACTGGGTCGCGGCGTCCTGCATCAACTGGTTCACGACATCGGGGTTGAAGACGGAAAGGTTGGTGGTGGACGGAATCGTCGTGGTGGCTGTCACTGAATCCCCGAGCAACGCGCCCCCGTGGGTGGCGTCGCACAAACGATACGAGGCGCGCAACGTGAGTATCTTCGCGATGACATTGACGCCGTAGCCGTTAAAGCCCCGGTCTTCCGCGCCCAGGGAATCCAGCGACAAGAGCAGCACGTACTGCGCGCCCACCGTTTGCGCGAGGCGCAACGCCGAGGTCTGGTCGGCAAACGCGCGGTCCACGGCAGTTTCGGTCGGATTGGCGGCTGAATTGGAGGAAACGGCGCCGGTCAGAATCTGCGGGTCGATGACGGTGAAGCCCGAGGAAAGAATTTTGGTCGTGAAGGTGTTCGAGAAAACATCCACTGAATTCGGCTGCGTCAGGCTGATTTTGACCGAGGTGTAGATGGCGACCGGCCGGGGCGGGGACGCCGAGGCGGGCGGCGTGGCGACGGCACCGTGGGCGGCCGGCAGGACCGCAACGGTCAGGAAAGTGGCGAAAAAAGCGGAAAGGAGAGATTTCATGGCGGGGCGAAGCCAGCACCGTAAACCGGATTCGTGACAGAGACAAGGGCAAGCCGAGGGCGGTTCCGGGAGTACCGCAGGAGCTCCGCGAGCAAATGAAAAAGGGAAAGGACAAAGGAAGGCGGGAAAAAGACCAATCCACGCCGTTTCAGGGCAATGAGCACTCAGAAAGCGACGGGTGCAGGCCGACGGAGTGCGACAGGTCGGCGCACAAGAAGGTTACTTTGCAGGAGGGCTACGATATCGTGGAATAGGCCGGGGGCCGACGACTCCTAAGGATAGCCGAAACTTTTGGGCTTGGATGCCGTTCTATATGCGTTACGTTGGCCGGGTCTCCGCCGGTGGCGGCCTGACGTCTCTTTTCACCCACTCCCACTCGATAACCCCGGCAGAGGAGCCTTGCACCCAAGGCTGCTGCCACTTGTACTTGTCTTCCATGCAGATGCGTGTCCGGTCCCTTCTTCCGTCCTCCTTGAGCGTGGCGGCCCTTTTAATCTTGGCGGCTGGCGCTCCGAAGCTGGTGCAGGCTGCAGCTACCTTGTATGTGGTGTCACCCAATGGCAACGACACCTCGTCCATTGTAAGCGCGATGTCACCCGATGGCACCATCGTGGCCGGGCAAAGTGTGAATAATAGTTCCGTCACCCCCATCACTTGGACCGTAGCCGGGAACACGACGACGCCCTTCGTGACCACCGCGGGCGCGACGAATGTTATACCCGCGGCAATTAACGATGAGGGCACCGATGTATTGATTACCGGCAGTGCAACCTCTTCGGTGGGACCCGTAGTTCCTTTCCTTTATAACGGCACCAGCTTTCTGCAATTGAGCATCAACAAAACCGCTTCGAACGCGACTGGAGCACGAGCGACGGGTATGGCCAATCCTGCTCCCAACAGCGGCAACATTACTCTGATTGTTAACGGCTTTGACAATAATGGTGCTCTCACTGGAAATCTTTTCTACGCCACGAACCTGACCACGGGCAACTATGGCACCAGCACAAAGACCCAAGCAGGTGGCTTTTTTGGCATCAGCTCCAATGCGACCTCCTTGGCTTATCTGGATGCGGGCAACAGCACTGCGGCCATTTACGATAATAACAATCCGACCAACCCCAACTTTGCCCCGGCATTCGGCTCAGTCACGTCGGGCAACATTACGGGCAACTTTGTCTCCACGGGGCTTAACGGCATATCGACGAATGGCCAGTATGTATTTGGCGTGGCCAACACCTCGTTTTTTGGTCGAACCTACCAGCGCGGTTTCATTTTCGACTCCTCAGGCAATACTTCGACCATTGTCGACCCACGCTCGCCGACTGACGCTTTCGGCACGATTCGTGGCGTGTCGCAAGGCGGCTATGCCGTCGGCATCTCCGGTCCGTCCTCCTCCTTCAGCAACGAGACCGCCGTGTTTGTCGACCCGGTGCTCGGGACCTTCGGCTTGAAAAACCTGCTGGAAGTCGTTTATGGCACGGACTTGACGGGGTGGAACTCTTTGAATGAAGCGCGGGCGATTTCGGACGATGGATTGACGATCGCCGGCGTGGGCAATTTTTCCGGCAACCAGACGGGATTTGTCATTGTGCTAGACAGTCTGCCGGATGCTGCCCCGGATTTGGCGATCATTGACCAGCCTGTATCCCAGACCGTCAGCGTTTTGAGCAATGTGACTTTATCCGTTTCTGCAGTGCCCGGCCAGAGCGGTGGTGATTTGTCTTATCAATGGAATTTCGAAGCTGCCCCGATCGCAAACGCCACGTCGCAAAGCTTGACGCTAACCAAAGTGGATCTGGCTGATGCCGGCAACTACACGGTGGTCGTGACCAACGCCACGACGAATGTCACCTCGAATATTGCGGTACTCACCGTCACAGGCAATGCAGCAGCCTCGCCGGGTTTCTATAGGGTGGATTCGCTGAGCGGCAATATCAGTGACGAAACGGTGGTAACGGCCATGTCACCGGACGGTCAAATTGTGGCCGGACAAAACGTGGTTGGCAGCACTGTCAGCCCCATTACGTGGACCCTGCGAGGCAACACTACTGCCGCCTTTGCGGACACCGCGGGAAGCGCCAATATTTTGCCCACCGATATCAGCAATGCAGGACCCTCCCCGCTCATCGTTGGCAACGCCACGATTTCAAATTCCAACACGACGGTAATCCCGTTCCTTTATAATGGCACCAAGTTCCTACCATTGAGCATCAATGGAACCGCCGCGAGCAGCACAGCCGCCCGCGCCACTGGCCTCGCCGATCCGAGTAACACCAGTGTCGTCATTGCCATCAACGGCCAAGCCGGCAACACCACCTCGGGCAATATTTTCAGCACCGATCTGGCTACCGGTAACTACATTTCCAGTGGACACTCGCAAGGCGGTGGAATTTCCGGAGTCAGTCGCAATGGAAACGTGCTCGGCTATCTCCAGACCACACCCTCTCGTTCCGCCGTCCAATACATCGTCAGCAGTAACACGCCGAATCCGTCACCTTTGCTCGGTTCCCAGACCTCGGGCAGCATCACTGGCAATTTCGTCATCGAATCGGTCAGTGGCATTTCGGCGGACGGACGGTATGTATTCGGCGCGGCCAATACGACGGTGCCCGGACAAACCTATCACCGGGGCTACCTTTATACGGCACCGGGCAACATCGTCCTGCTGGCCCCCAATCATCCAGCCGATGTGTTCGCCTCCTGCCTGGCGGTTTCAAATAACGGAGTTGGCGTCGGGATGTCCGCCATTGGTTCGGGCAATACTGCCGTCTTGGGCAATGAAACGGCGGTGGTTTACCATCCGACTCTGGGCACCCTCGGTTTGAAAAATCTCCTCGTTAATGTTTACGGCCTGGGCGGCAACATTGGGGATCTGACCTTGAGCGAAGCGCGCTCCATCTCAGAGGATGGTACAGTTATCTCTGGTGTGGGCTTGGAAGCGGACGGCATCACCCGGCGCGGCTTCGTCGTGCTGCTGCCCTCGAGCGTGTCGAATATCTCGGTCGCCAATTTGACGATCATCGAACAACCGTCCGCTCAATCGCCCTTGATCAATGGCAATGTCACCTTCTCCGTCACCGCCTTGGCGGGCAACACCAGCACCGGCACCTTGGCTTACCAGTGGTATCTGAATGGCCAAGCAATTGCGGGCGCCACCGGCAGCGACCTTATTCTTACCAATGTGCAGGAATCGGCCAATGGCAATTACACGGTCAAGGTTTCCGACAGTGTTCAGTTCACAAATTCCTCTGCTGCGCTCTTGAGCGTAATTAACAACCTGCCGATCATCACGAGCCAGCCCAAGGCCGTCAACAATGTCAAATTGGGTGGCAATCTAACCCTTTCCGTCACGGCTTCCAATGCCGTGAGTTACCAGTGGAATTTCGCCAACGCCACCACCAGCTTCTTCATCAATGGAGCAACCAACCGGACTTACACCGCGAAAAACATTTCGCTCATCATGGTGGGCAACTACACCTGCAACATCACCAATGGTAATGGCACGGTCATCAGCAACATCGCCGTGGTCAATGCGCTTTATCCGCCGAAGGTCACCAAACAGCCGGTGGCCGTCACGATCAAGCCGGGCAAGTTGCTACGGTTGACCGTCACCGCAACTGGCTACCCGCCGCCGCACTACCAGTGGTACCAGAACAATCGCCTCGTGACCAAGAAGACGGGTAACACCTCTACTTATCAAGTGAAGCCCGCGCACCAACCCGACAGCGGCAGTTACCGCGTCAAGGTTTCCAACAGCCAGGGCTTCGCCTATAGCAAGTGGGTGGTGGTTTCAGTGGCCCCCAAGACCGGTGGCGGCAATACCACGGGCGGAAATACCACCGGAGGCTAGGTGACAAGGAAGCGAGTCACCCAAAAGGGCGTAGCAGTGGAGGACTCCGCTTATTGGAGGGCTGCGTTTTTTTATCCATGGAATCCGTGAGATCCGTGGTTGATTGGCGTTTTTGATTCTGCCACAAAACGGGCTGTCCGTTGAATCCCCGGCCGGATGGGCAAAAGTTGAGGGCGGCTCCTGGCCGGGCGGCGGGCGCATCCCCTTCCCTCCCATGAAAATTTTCTCCAGCTACGGGTGCCTCGGCGAGGCGTCCTTACCCAAGTACTGCATTCGTTACCGGTGGCTAAATGGCACCCGCTCGTTTTCCTGTTTCCTCCTGCTCGCCGCGGCGATGGGCGTGGCCGGATGCAAAAATGCGCAGGTGACGACCACGAGCGAATCCGCGCCGCCCGCAGGCTTGAGCGCGAGCGGCTTGCCGCCGACGGTTTATGTGGCGTCGTTTGCCACCAGCGCCGCCCAGGTGCAGGTGGACCCGGGCGGCCCGCTCAAGCGGCTGGAAAACGGCCAGCCGTTGTTGCAGCGCCAGCGCGGCGGGCTGCTCAGCGGCTTATTCAATCCGCAGGCGGACAAATCGAATCCGTACCAGACCTCGTCGCAGGTGTCGTCCACCGAAATCGAGGCGGCGGGCAAATTGCAGAAGGATTTGGTGGGCGCGTTGCTCGCGGCGAAGGTGCCCGCCTCCGTGGCCACGAATTTTCAAGCCGGGCAGAGTAATGCCCTGCTGCTGACGGGCCAGTTTTTGACCATCAACGAGGGCGACAAGCTGCAGCGCATGGCCATCGGGCTCGGCGTCGGGGCGTCGTACCTGGAAACGCAGGCGCAGTTGCGCGACCTGAACCGACCGGAGGATTTGCCGATGCTCAGTTTCACCACGAAAGCCGACAGCGGCAACGCGCCCGGCGCGGCGGTGTCGGGCGGCGCGGGGGCGGCAGCCGGCGGGGTGGCGGCGGTGGGTGCAGGCGTGTCGGGCTTTCGGGCCTCGCGCACGGGCACGGACGCCGACGTACAGCATACAGCCGGCCAGATCGCGGATTATATTAAGCAGTATTATCAGAAACAAGGCTGGCTGCCGCCGGACCCGCCGCCGCCGGCCACCACGACGCCGACCGGGCCGGGCCGATGAGGAGTGTTTTTACCGCGGAGTACACGGAGAGCGCGGAGCGAATAAGAATGACGTGCAGCATTTTAGCATGGCGGCGAGGCCGAGGAATCGCCGAGGGGATAAGATTTTTTCACCGCGAAGGACACGAAGGGCGCGAAGCGCAGATGGGCAAAAGGTTGCAAAGGGAATGGCCGCTAGGCCGGTCGAGGACGCCCGGCCCTACCCTTCCAAAAGCACGAAGGCCAGACACCGAAACGGGTATCGGTGCTTCACTGCACTTTAGTCCAGACAAACCCGCCCAATGGCCACTGGTTATTCTGAGCTAGGGCCGGGTCTACCCAGTGTGCCATATCCTGAGGATGGTTAGCTCGCCACGACCTCAAGGTAGGGCCGGGCCTCCGGACCGGCCTAGCGCCGCATCGAGGCATGCGCGGAGCGCCCGCTCCACCTGCTCGACGATTCAAATCCCGGCTACGGATGCGTCGGCATCGCGCGAGTGACGGGCGTGGGGAAGGCGTCGGGGTAACCGAATGAAAAGGGAACCGTGTGATCGGGGAACTGGAACTCATCCACAATTGGCAAACTTGGCCGGGGTTCAGGCGCTGCTAATTTTTGCAGATTTGGGCGCACAAGGTTGATGGCGTCATAAAAACAGTCGAGAACCTGCTGGGCATCGACATCAGTAATGACCGATTCAACAAAATTCAGCCTTATCGGAAAATCTCCTGGATCGTCAAGCGAAGCCGTGACCTTGGCTGGTTCGCCTATCGTGAGATCGGGTTGCTGCAATGCGGCACTCAGCCTAGGATTAAAATAGGGGTGTAAAAGGAAATGGCCTCGAATGGCGCTCATAGCTATGGCGACGACACGCATGTCCTTGTCTCGTTTTACATTTGATACAAAAATCGCATTAATTGGTCTGTTAACAATCCAGCCTGGATTGCTTACCGTAAATTCAGAGTCCACCTCAGTTTTGAGCTTCATCACCCCCGCAACCAGGGTCCCGTTTTGCAAATCAATTTCCGTAATTGATTTACTCGGCTCTGACGAGAGCGGTACTTCCGCGGCAGTTAACGTGTGCTCGAACGGTGCTTGCTCGAATTTGACGATTTCTAATTCGGAGTCTGCCTTCAGTTGCGCAACCGCGCCGTTGGCGAAGACCAGCAGGGCCGTGCTGTTCGGCCGGTGCACACCGTGAGCCCGGTCGCGACAGTATTGCCGGCCTCGAGCGGCACCGTCTTTCCTTGGGGATAAACCAACTGCACATCGCCCTCGACCAACGCGGCGCGAATATCGCCGGGGTGCATGACATCTGATGAACTAGCTGACACCGGCTTGGAAGCGACTGTCGCCGCCGGAGCCTGCGTCTCCGCCGCAAGGCACGGCGCCAAAACCGCTCCCGTGAGCAGGGCTGCGAATAAAAATCCGGGCCGGGGTGCGCCGATTTTCAGAGTGGTTTAATCTAATCCTCGTTGTCCGTACCCCGCGAGACTTTTTCCAGGGTGAGGCCGGGGAGTTTGTTGCGCGTGGTGATGACGTACACGGGCTCCTTCGTGCGCACCCACGCCTGGTGTTCCTTCAGGAAGCGGCCGGGCACATGCTCGCACAATTCGGCGATGGTCTTGACCGGCAGGCGGCGGCCCTTGGGCGAGGCGTTGAACTGGTGCGCGGCGCGAATGAGGCGGTCCTCCGTGGTGGCGGCGCTTTCCTCCTCGGGGATTTGCACGACCCAGCCGGTGAAGTCCTTGTCGGCGAGCGTGCCGCGCGGGTCGGAGAGCACAAAGACGTACTGCTTTTTGACCGCGGGGGGCTTCTCCTCGTCCACGGCGGCTTTGACCTCCTCCTGGATGTCATTGAGGATTTGGGCGACCATGCGCACATCCAGTTCGTTGCGCTGGAGGACGGCCTTGACGAGATCGAGATCAACTTTGGGCATGGGAAGGAAAAGTGTTTTAGGGTTCTAGTGCTTGGTCCCTTGGTTCTGCAGCCAGGAAGGCAGACGCAGACGGGAGACAGACAAAAGCAGCGACCGTCACGCGCTGCAACACCTGATGTTTCAACTCCATCTCGCTTCAAGCGAGACCTTGTTTACGCCAGCGACGAAAAGCCTGCCACCTCTCATTAGGCTGCGTTACAAATTCCGCACGACGGCCTTGGCGACACCTTGGATGACCAGTTCCGACACGGGATGCAGGTTCGGGTAGCGGGGATTTTCGGCCTTGAGAAAGGGATGGCGGCCGGATTTTTGGATAAAGCGCTTGAGGGTCGTTTCGTTGTCGATGAGCGCGGCCACGATGTCGCCGTCTTTGGCGGGGGCGTGTTCGAGGATGACGATGTCGCCGTCCTGAATGCCGGCGTTGACCATGGAGTCGCCACGGACTTTGAGGGCGAAGGCGCGGCGGGCGCGGCGGATGCCGGCGGTTTGGGCGTCAATTTGCAGGCGGCCGATTTCGCCGCCGGGTTCCACGCCATCGGGATAACCGGCGGCAATGCTGCCGTACACCGGGATGTCCACGACGTCCATGGCGAAGGCGGGATGGGTCTCGTTCGGGTCGTGGGTGACGCGGTAGGCGCGGGCATGGCCGGGGACGCGGGCGAGCGAGCCCTTGTGCTCGAGGGCGCGCAGGTGGCCCATGACGGCGTTGGTGCTGGCGAACTTGAAATGGGCCTGGATGTCGCGAATGCTCGGCCAGTAACCGTGACTGCGCTGGTGAAGCTGGATGAAGCCGAGAATTTCCTGCTGCCGAAGGGTTAATTCTTTCATAGTGTGCAAAAGTATAGGGGACGGACGTTCAGCGTCAAGGGGGATTTTTGCCATGGTTGACGGCATTTAAGATGACGAATTAACATCGTGGTCATGGCTTGGATTTACTCGTTGTCCGTCGAATGTGGCATTGAAAAGGAGGCTGCAGATAAGTTGAGTCGGCACTTCGAAGGCATTCCGATCAGGTATTCCGATGGGAATATCGAAAAATGCTCCGCGTGGATCTTTAGAAATCCAAATGGAAGCTTTGAGGTTTTGTTGAATACTCCAAGAATTAGCCGGTCGGGCGTTAAGTCTATTCAAGAGGCGCAAGAGATGAGTGAATTGGGCGCGGCCCTTTATAATCGCTTGAAATCTGCGCCCCCGTATCGATTCGCATTAGCAGGTGTTGAAGTCGACGGAGCTGTTGACTACGAAGTTATCGACCAGGATATGATCACCCAAGAGTGTTATAATGGCATGGTGATTTCAGAAGAGCTTTGGATGCGGCTTGGCTCACCGGCAGCATTCATTCCATTTTCGATGGGGTATTTTTGGCGACCATACCAAGGAGAAAAATATCGCCCCCAAATGTAAAATCGGCGATATCGTCCGGAGGCGTTCGCTTGCGCTGGTGCGCTATTTGCGTAAACTTCCCCATCGCCCTCCGCATTTCGCATGGAAAAAATTGAACAGCCCGACGAAGCCGACCCGCGAATGGAAGTGGGCGCGTTTGAGCCGGCGGAGGCGAAGCATTTGCTGCCGCTATTGGAGGCTGCGGGGATTCCGTTTGAGATTGAGACGGATAATTCAGCGTTGCTGCGCCCGGGACGCACATCGGCGATGGTGCTCGGGATGTACCCTGACGGCTCGAAGATCGTGGTGTTCGTGCCCGCGTCGGCACTTGACCAGGCGATGGAGATCGCGGAAAAAATCGTGCGCGGGCCGGTGAACTGAAGGAATATTAACCACAAAAAGCGTAAAAGGCACAATACCCTGGCTGCATGCACCTTACGCCTCTTGCCGTTAGCTTTACGGGAGAAATAATTCAGCGTGGGGCGAAATCAAATTCATCGAAGCGCCTGGGTCCAAATCCTGAAATTGATTCACCCATTTTGCGGGCTTTTCAAATGGCGGGCCGGGCTTTAAGGTGGGCGCGTGAAAAACCGGCAAATTCTGGTGGTCGAGGACGATGCGAACATTCGGCGCGGCGTGGTGGACAGCCTCGAGAGCGAGGGCTACGGCGTCACTGCCGCGCGCGACGGGGCCGACGGCCTGAAGCTGTTCCGTCAGGGGAAATTCGATTTGGTGCTGCTGGATTTGATGATGCCCGAGATGAACGGCTACGACCTCTGCCGCGAAATTCGCAAGCGCGACACGCAAGTGCCGGTCGTCATGCTCACGGCCAAGGCCGAGGAGGTGGACAAGGTGGCGGGCCTCGAACTGGGCGCGGATGATTACATCACCAAGCCCTTCGGCGTGCGCGAACTGCTCGCGCGCGTGGCGGCGGCCCTCCGCCGTTCGCATATGACCGAGGCCGGCCCCGCCGACCCGCTGCCGGATGAATTCACTTTTGGCGCGCTGCGCGTGCGCCCGCGCAAATTCGAGGCCCAGCACGGCGACGCCGTGCTCACGCTCACGCCGCGCGAAATGAAATTGATCGAATTATTTTACCGCAAGCCGGACGAGGCGCTCTCGCGGCAATTCCTGCTGGATCAGGCGTGGGGCATCGATTACCTCGGCACGACGCGCACGCTAGACCAGCACATCGCGCAGTTGCGCAAGAAAATCGCGCCGGAAGGAGACGCCGAGGGCGTCATCCAAACTGTGCACGGCGTGGGCTACATGTATAAACCGGCGGGGAGTTGAAAACTATTTCACCGCCGAGAACGCCAAGGGCGCGGAGACAGCGTAGAAACATTTTCAATTTTATACAGCAATGCTTTTTGGTCGAACACAAGCATGCTAATGTCTCAGCGTACTCTGCGTCCTCTGCGGTGAAAAATTCGGAAAATCCCAAACCCATCCAGCTCATCGTCGCGGTGGCGCGCAATGGGGTCATCGGGCGCGGCGGGCGGCTGCCGTGGGATTTGCCGGAGGATTGGCAGCACTTTCTCAACTGCACGCGCGGCGGGATTTTGATCCATGGCCGGAAATGCCAGGACCACCACGGCGCGCCGCTGCCGGACCGCGAGGTGATCGTGCTCACCCGCGACCCCGCGTACCATCTGGCCGGCGCACAAGTGGCGCGCAGTCTGCCGGAGGCGCTGGCGCTCGCGCAGGCCTCGCCGCATCCGGGGCCAATCTGGATCGGCGGGGGTGCGGAGATTTATCGCGCGGCGTTGCAGTTCGCGGACAAGGTATTTGTCACGGATATTGAATTGGAACCGGAGGGCTACACCCGCCTGCCGTGGGAACTGTTCACGCAGGCCGGCTTTACGAAAGTGCTCGAGGCGCACGCAGGCCAGCCGGGACCGATCAAGTACACGTTTAAGGTGCTGGGCCGGGCGTGAGGAGGAGTTAGATACCAGGTTCTGTCTTGAAACCCCCAAACAACCACGGATGACATGGATGGCATGGATTTAAAAGCGATGTCCTTCACCGATGCCGGAAGCGTATCCGTGTTATCAGTGCTATCCGTGGTTCAGTTTTAAAACTTCGCCTAGTTCAGCACCAAACTGGTTTCAAGCGGCGCGGTGTGGGCACCGCGCCCTGCCAAAATTGCCATTTGCGGGTAGGGCGCGCTGCCCTAAGCGCGCCGTTCAGGATTAATTAGTAAATATTCTCGGAGTAAGCTTCGAGGAATTAGACCTTGAGAGATTAAACACCTCCGCGCGCCGAAAATTATCTTCGCCGTGCATTGAACCTTTGGTCGCCGACGGCGTTCCACTGGGCATACTCGACTGACATGCCCCTCGTGGCCGAACTGGAAACATTGCCCGTGGACCAGGCCCGAACCGGCGACGAGGGGGCGTGGAGAGTCTTGTTTAAACGTTATCGTCTGCCGATTTATGCCTACGTTTTCGAACTGGTGCGGGAAGAGCAAGCGAGCCTCGACCTCGTGCAGGAGACGTTTATCCGCGCGGTGCGCCACTTGGGCAACTTGCGGGAGAATCACAAATTCGGCGGGTGGCTCTTTGGCATCGCGCATCGGCTGTGCGTGGACCGCTGGCGCCGGCTCGGACGCGAAACGTCCGCGGAGGAATTGGTCGAGATCGCAGACGACGACGACGAACCACCGGGCATGGTGCTCGTCCGCGAGGAGCGCGCCGCCGAGTTTCAAAGACTGCTCGGGGAATTGCCGGAACCGCAGCGGGCGGTGCTGTTGCTCCATTTCATCGAAGAGTTTTCGCTGGAGGAAATCGCCCGCATCACTGATGCGCGCCTGGGAACCGTCAAATCGCGCCTGCATTACGCCAAAAAGGCGTTGCGCCAACTTTGGGAGGAGCATGAAAAATGAAAACGCCGCGTGAAATTCTTTTGCAAAAACACCAGCCTGCCGAACCGCGATTGGAGGCCTTGTGCGAACGGGTGCTGGGGGCGGAACTGAGCGGCCATAAAGAGGCCCCGGCACCTATCTTGGCTGCCCACGGCTCTGGATTAACAGCCCTCCCGTTGACCTTATGGCGCGAATTGATTTTGCCGGTGAGGCATGTGTGGGGCGCACTAGCAGCCGTGTGGGTCGTGCTCGCGGCCATGCATTTCAGCGAGCGGAAAGGGACCGGCGCTTCCGGGCCGGTGGACGAAGTTTCGGCGAAGGCCGCCCTGGCCGCTGCCCAGCAGGAGGAGATTTTGCTCGCGACCTTGCAGTATTATTCCATTCGCACGGTGCCCAAGCCGGAAGTGCCGCCCCTGCCCCGACCGCGTCCGGAAAAGGATGCCGAGGCCGAGGAAGAGCGGGAGTTGAGCTGGGTTTGAGTCAACTCCGGAAAAGTTCGCGCCTGGTTGAAAACGTGACCTCGCCGTGGGGCCGTCGCAAGCGACGCCCCTACAAATCTTAACCTTACCCTCACCCACTTTAACCCAATCACCGTCCCCGCCTCGCCCCCTGACGTAGGGCCATCGCTTGCGACGGCCCCACTGAATTTTCTTCAACGCCATTTCAAAAACCGATCCGTCATGAACTTTATCGATTCCCATTTACCCAATTTCCGGAGAATTTTCCATTGGTGGCTTGCCCTTTTTCAACGGGTATTCCGCTGGCTGTTTTCCTGGCGGATTCTGCGCCGAGGATTGGTCACGATGGCGATCATGGTGACTGTGCCGGTGGCGTATTTTCAAATTGAAGCATGGCGCGGAAAACGCGCGTGGGACGCCTATATTGCTGACTTGAAAGCGAAGGGTACCTGGACGGATCTCGATTCGCTTCGCCCTGCCTCGGTTTCTGACGAGCAAAATTTTGCAATGGCACCTATCCTTCAGCCGTTTTTTCTCGACCCGAAAGACCCTGATTATTGGAAAAAGACCGACTGGCTCAAACTACCCGACCAGCCAAGGAATGATATCCAAAGTCCGGCCAATGCCTTCAGTGGCATCACAGACATCCAAGCTTGGCAGAAATATCTCGGCACTGACGACGTCCTCAGTGAGGTCAATAAACTAGCGCCGCAGTTGGATGCATTCCGCGCGGCCAGTCAGCGCCCCTCCGCTGTTTATCCTACGTGGCTAAACACGGACGGGTTCATTTCGACCAACCTAGCGAAGTTGTTAAATCTGGGCCAAGTCATGACTCTGCGCGTCAATGCAGAATTGGCCGCAGGACAGAACGAAAACGCGGCGCAAGATTTGGTAGCCAATCTTCGCTTTGGTCGCTTGCTCGCTGGTGGCCCCACGCTGACGAGCGCCCTGATCGGCATCGCGATTATTGGGGAAGGCACCGAGTCTCTGCGCATGGGCCTGGAAAGAAGTCAATGGACCGACGCCCAGTTGCACGAGATTCAAGATGAACTAAGGCGCGCGGATTTTATTGCCTGGCAGCGGCGCGGATTTATCATAGCAGAATGGCGCATGCCGTCTCTGACCAAGAAGCCGCTGGCTTCCATCCGCTGGGATGAAAAGGACACACTGACGAGCAAGATAATCACCTTTCTAGACCTCCAAATTCCGAAAGGTTGGTGGTATCAAAATCTCCTGGTGCATGACCGGTACTTTCAAAGCCTCTTGCCGGCTTTCCAACCGGAAGCGCACTACTTTGACGCAGAGATTGCCAGGCAAGCCTGGGACCAATGGCTGCAGGCTTATCCCGCCTCATCGCCGTATACTTACTGGGGAAAATATACCACAGTCAATTTGAGCAGCCTGGCCCTGGAAGGCGCCATCGATCAAATTCAAACTGACCAAACGCTCGCGGCCTGCGCGCTCGAGCGCTACCGGCTGGCGAATGGCAAATTTCCCGAAAAACTGGATGCCTTGATTCCGCAATTCTTAGCCAAGGTGCCAACCGAGGTCTTCATAAAAGGGCAGCCAATGCAGTACGAACGCCTCGGCGACAACCAGTATCGTCTGCTTTCCACAAGTGTGGATAAGGCCGGTAAAACTAGCCCCGTTGTTTGGAACCTGACGGTTAGCCCCGGTGCGGCGAGGTAAGGGAAGGCCAGGTGGCTAAATCGGGCGCAGGTGAGCTCCTCTTTCCATTAACCCCAAAAAGCACCTATAGCACAAAAGTTTGGATTTCGGGCCTTGGGGAGTTTTGTGCCTTAGGTGCTTTTTGGGGTTGCTCATCCAGTGTTAGATAAAGTCCGAGACTCTGGCTGCTGTGCACGGGCGCCATCCGAGCCCGCGGCTACCGTAAATCAGGCCGTCAAATATTTGCAGTTAAATTGAACCAAAGGTGGCCTGGGGCATTCTCTTGGTGGTAGATGCCTCCTGTGGCTGAACCCGAACTATTGCCTGTGGCGCAAGCCCGCGCGGGCGACGAACAGTCCTGGCGGATCTTGTTTCAACGGTTTCAACTACCGCTCTATGCCTATCTCTTTCCCATGGTGCGAAACGAGCAGACGTGCCGGGACCTCATCCAGGAGACGTTCATCAATGCGCTGCGGCACGTGGGCAGCCTGCGCGAGGATGGAAAATTCGGCAGTTGGCTCTTTGGCATCGCCCACCAGAAGTGTCTGCTCCACTGGCGCAAGGAGCATCGAGACGTATGGAGCGAGGAGCCGCCGGTTGACCAGCCCGATGAAGACGCCGAGCAGCCGGGAGCTTTGCTCCTACGGGTGGAGCAAGCCGCGGAAGTACGGCAAAAGCTGGAGCAATTGCCGCCGCCCCAGCGGGCCGTCCTGCTCCTGCATTATCTCGAGGATTTTTCCGTGGAAGAAATTGCCGAAATCACCGCAACCCCGGTGGGGACGGTCAAATCGCGACTGCACCATGCCCGGCGCGCTTTGCGGGTCTTAATGGAGGAAAACTCGCCATGAAAACCTTCCGGGACTTTTTGCTCAACGAATACCGCGACGCCGAAGCGCCGTTGGATAAATTGCGCGAGCGTGTACTGGCTGCGGAATTCGCCGCGGCCAAAAATACGGCCGGACCCAAGCCCTGGTGGCCTTGGCGTTGGGCGAGCGCCATCCCGCTCAAGCTATGGAACGAATTGGTGTGGCCCGCACGACAACTCTGGGCGGGTTTTGCGGTGGTGTGGATGCTGATTGGCTTCGTTGACTTTTTGGAAAGAGAACCGCGCGGAGTCTCGCAACCCGTGATGGCCGCCGCCTCGCCCCAGGCCTACCTCACCTGGCAGCGCGAACAGGAAATGTTTCTGGTCGAGCTGCAAAATGCGGCGGCCCCACCGGCGAACGCGCCCCCGCCTCCGCCGGTTCAGCCGAAGACCGCGGAGGCCGCGGAAAGCAAACGCAAGACCTGGGCCTGATTAATCAGCCCGCCAAACTCCCATGTCCCTCTTCGAAAGCCAGCGCCGCTTCCTGTGGCGATTTTTCCGCGCCGTCTTTAGCTGGAGGACGTTGCGCCGGCTGTTGCTGACGGGCGTCGGGTTGGTCACGCTCATCGTGCTTTTCTTCATGGAAGAATGGTGGCGCGGCCAGCGGGACTGGGAAGCCTACAAGCACGAGCAGGAAGTCCAAGGGGTAAAGTTCGATCGCGCGGCCTTCGCGCCGTCGCCGGTGCCGGACGACCAGAATTTTGTGCGGACGCCGCTGTTAAACGCCCTTTACAGCCGCGGATCGTACCACTCGTTGGAGAGCGAAAAAGTAGATAAATTGGTGGCCCGGCTCAAATTGGACTTAAAATCCGGCTGGCTCAACTCGCTCGACTGGCCCCCCGCGCGCCCGATCGACCTCAAGACTTGGCAGGCAGCCCTGCACACGCCGGATATACTCGGCGCCTTGCAGCCATTGAGCCCCGAATTGGATGAGATTACGGCGGCCAGCCGCCGGCCTTATGCCCAATTTCATAATTCTATTGATTATTGGCCCTGGATTCCGTTCGGCGTCCTGCGACAACTGGTGCAGCTCTATTATGTGCGCGCTCTGGCGGAATTGGACCAGGGTGATGCCGTCCACGCCGCCGAGGATATAGAGACCATCCTTCGCCTGACCAATTTACTGAAGGAAAGTTACTCTACCGGTGCGATATGGATGAGTCGCTGGGCGGTGACGGGCATCTGGGCGGGATTGGCAGCGCACCAATGGTCGGACCGCCAGTTGGCGGCCTTTCAAACAGAGTTCCAAAAACTCGATTTCATTGCCAGCGAACGACGAGGCATGGAAATGGATCGTGCCCGCATAACCGAATTGACGGAAAAGTCACCTGATCCAGCCCGGTTTTGGCCCACGTTTTATGCCCTGTTCGGCCTTGAGCAATTTGGGGTGGCCGAACACTTTCCCGTGCTGTGGCCTCTAATGGAGTTTTTCGGCGCGGAAGACTATCGCTCCGAGCCCGGCTTCGGTCTGCCCCGCGGCTGGATGTTGCAAAACCTCGTCAACTACAATCGCGGCATGGCGACCGCGCTGGAATTTTTTGATCCCGCTCGGCACCGCATTGATGTCGCCAAGATCGAGCAGGATGACAAGGCGGCGAAAGACTGGCGACCGGGGCCTTATGACTTCTTATACAAGTTCGCGGCGGAATATCGTGACTCTGTTGCCCACTCTGTCGCCCGCGCACAAACCACAGTGGACGAAGCTCGGGTGGCCTGCGCTTTGGAACGTTACCGGCTGGCGAATGGTCAGTTTCCGGAAACGCTGGCTGCGCTGGTTCCACAGTTTTTGGATAAGGTGCCGCCGGATGTCATCGGCGGCGAACCGCTAAAATACCGCCGCGAGGGCGGTGGACAGTACCTTTTGTATTCTGTCGGCTGGAATGGCCAAGATGACGGCGGGAAGATTGTGCCTGGCGGCAGTGCGCCCGTGCAAGGCGACTGGGTCTGGCCTTATCCGATCAAGTAATTGAACTGTAGCCACCAAAAGCATAAAAATTTGGTTGTGTCCTAATTTCACCAGCAACAAGACGGCGGGCTGAGAGCAGGCCGCCCTACCCCAGGCAAATGCTTTAGGTAGGGCGCGCTGCCCTCAGCGCGCCGTTTCAAATTGGGACATTACCAAAAGTTTGGATTTCGGGCCTTGGGGAGTTTTGTGCCTTGGGTGCTTTTTGTGGTTTAAATCGTTCGGCTTAGGAGGTTGAAGCAGGACGACTTGAACCAAAAAGTGCTTCCTCAGGTAATCTCAATCGGCTTGAGGTAGATAGAATTTCATTGCCCATCAAGGGTTTGTAAAATCGTTCTCGACGGCTTGGCTTATTTAAGGTTCTTTAGGCAACGAACCAAAGATAGCCGTGGCTGCTCAACTCCATCCTGCCCAATCAGCGTCGCCGGGTAACCTATACCCGCATTTCGACAAGATGCTGCCGCGCGCGGAAAAAGAGGCGCGCTTGGGGCAGCGCGGGGTGGCTTGCTGGTTGTTCGGTTTATCGGGCTCCGGCAAGAGCACCTTGGCGTTAGGGTTGGAGCGGAAATTGTTTGCTGAGGGCCGCACGGTGCAGGTGCTCGACGGCGACAATATCCGCACGGGGTTGAACCGCGACCTGGGGTTCAGCGAGGCCGAGCGGCGTGAAAATATCCGGCGCATCGCCGAGGTCGCGAAGCTGTTCGTGCAGTCGGGGGCGATTGTGGTGGCGTCGTTCATCACCCCGCGGGAGGAATTGCGGGCGCTGGCGCGCGAAGTCGTGGGCGCAAAAGATTTTTTGAGCGTGTACGTCAAGGCGAGCTTTGCGGCCTGCGCGGCGCGCGACCCGAAGGGCCTGTACAAAAAAGCCCAGGCCGGGCAGGTCGGCCAGTTCACCGGCAAGGACCAGGAGTTCGAGGAACCGGCGGCGCCGGACCTCGTGCTCGACACCGAGCAACTGGATTACGCCGCGAGCCTGGAAAAACTTTACGCGTCTCTGCGCCCGCGTTACGCCGCCTCCTAAATTTTTGAAACTATTTTTTATCCACCGATTTTCACCGATGAGCACAGATTAGAACTGCTCCCCACCATGCCAACATCCTATTCTAGCTCAGCCTTCGGAGTTTTCAGTCTGGAGACCGCTGGCAGATATTCTTAATTCTACCTTCTACCTTCTGCCTTCTGCCTTCTACATTCTGCAATTCATGCCCTCCTACCTAGTCAACCACCTCAAGCAACTCGAAGCCGAGGCGATGTACGTCCTGCGGGAAACCGCCGCGCAGTTCCAGCGCCCCGTCCTGCTTTTTTCCGGCGGCAAGGATTCCATCGTGATGACGTGGCTCGCGCGCAAGGCCTTCTGGCCCGCCCGCCTGCCGTTCCCGCTCGTGCACATCGACACCGGCCACAATTTTACGGAAACCATTGATTTTCGCGACTGGCTGGTGAAGGAAGTCGAGGCGCGGCTGGTCGTCGGCTCCGTCGAGGAAAGCCTGCGGCAGGGGCGCGTGGTCGAGGAAAAAGGTCCGAACGCCAGCCGCAATGCGCTCCAGACGACGACGCTGCTCGATACTTTGACGGAATTGCAGGCCGACGCCGCGCTGGGCGGCGGACGGCGCGACGAGGAAAAGGCGCGCGCCAAGGAGCGCTTTTTCTCGCATCGCAACGAGTTTGGCGAATGGGATCCGAAAAACCAGCGGCCGGAATTGTGGAATATTTTCAACGGCCGCAAACACCACGGCGAGCACTTCCGCGTGTTTCCGCTCTCGAACTGGACGGAGATGGACGTGTGGCAGTACATCAAGCAGGAGTCCATCCCATTGCCGAAACTTTATTTCACGCACCGCCGCCCGGTGGTGAAGCGCGGCGGCATGTGGCTGGCGGCGACGGAGTTCGTCGTGCTGCAAGCCGGCGAGAAACCGGAGGAGCGGCAGGTGCGCTTTCGCACCGTCGGCGACGCCACCTGCACGGGCGCGGTGGAATCCACGGCCTCCACGCTGGATGAAATCATCGACGAAGTGGCGGCGGCGCGGGTCACGGAGCGCGGCGGCCGCGCGGACGACAAACGCTCCGACACCGCGATGGAAGACCGCAAGCGCATCGGGTATTTTTAAGGAAGTGTTCTGGTGCTTAGTGGCTAGTTTATAGTTTTTAGTTCTTAGTTGTTAGTTAAAAATCCATCTTCCATGACAATCGAACGATTCGAGGACATAAAGGCATGGCAACTTGCACGAGAGTTGACCCGGGAGATTTATGCCGTTTCATCCGAGGCTGCGTTTCGGAAGGATTTTGGACTTACTGATCAAATTCGGCGGGCTGCCGGCTCGGTGATGCATAATATTGCGGAGGGGTTCGGCGCTGGCTCGGTCGCCGAATTCGCCCGCTTCCTGGCCTACGCACAGAGGTCGGCTACGGAGGTGATGAGCCAGCTTTATATCGCCCTCGATCAAAAATATGTAACCACGGAACAATTTGGACGCTTGCGCAAACTGGCTGAGGAGGCCCACGCCACTTGCGGGGGATTTATCAAATATTTAAAGTCCAAACGCCAAGGTTAACTTTGCTCTAGCAACTACGTACTAATAACTAGAAACTAAAAAACTTTATATATGAGCACCGGCTACCTGGACATGGACATGCTGCGTTTCACCACCGCGGGGAGCGTCGACGACGGCAAGAGCACCCTCATCGGGCGCTTGCTGTACGACAGCAAAAATATTTTCGAGGACCAACTCGAGGCCGTTGAGCAGGCCTCGAAGCAGCGCGGCACTGACTACGTGGACCTCGCGCTGCTGACCGACGGCCTGCGCGCCGAGCGCGAGCAGGGCATCACCATCGATGTCGCCTACCGCTACTTCGCCACGCCCCGGCGAAAATTCATCATCGCCGACACCCCCGGCCACATCCAGTACACGCGCAACATGGTGACCGGCGCGTCCACCGCGAGTCTGGCCATCGTACTCGCCGACGCCCGTAAAGGCGTCCTCGAGCAAACCTGCCGCCACGCGTTCATCGCCAATTTGTTGCGTATCCAGCACGTCGTCGTCGCCGTCAACAAGATGGACTTGGTGGATTACAGCGAAAAGAAATTTAATGAAATCGTCACGGCGTTCAAGGCCTTCGCCTCGCGGCTGGATAATTTTGTCGAGGTCACCTTCATTCCGATTTCCGCGCTGAAAGGCGACAACGTCGTGGACAAATCGGCGGCCATGCCGTGGTATCAGGGCCCGACCCTCCTCTATCATTTGGAAACGGTGTACGTTCGGCCCGACGCGAACCATGTGGACGCGCGCTTCCCGGTGCAATACGTCATCCGTCCGCACCAGGCGAAGCACCACGATTTTCGCGGCTACGCGGGCCGGGTCGCCGGCGGCGTGTTCAAGCCCGGCGACGAAGTGGTCGCCCTGCCCTCCGGTTTCACCACGCGGGTGCGCGGCGTGCACACGATGGACGGGCTGCTGCCCGAGGCGTTTGCGCCGTTGTCGGTCGCGATCACGTTGGAGGATGAAATCGATTTGGGCCGCGGCGACATGCTGGCCAAGCCGAACAATCCGCCGCTCATCGGCCAGGAAATCGAGGCCATGGTTTGCTGGTTTTCCGACACGAAACTCAAACCCAACGGCAAATACATCCTGCGGCACACCACGCGCGAAACCCGCGCAGTCGTGCGCGGCGTGCGGTACAAAGTGGACATCAACACGCTGCACAAAATCGAGGACGACCTCACCATGGGCCTCAACGACATCGGTCGCCTGACCATCCACACTTCCGGGCCGTTGCTCTATGACCCGTACCAGAAAAACCGCACCACCGGCAGTTTCATCCTCATCGACGAGCACACGAATGCCACGGTGGCGGCGGGGATGATTATCTGAGCTTGTCCTGTAACGATGTAATCTATTTTCAGGCAATCACCGGTCGCTTCCCGCCTTCTCCAACCCGATCGTCAAAATATTACAATAGCCTGGCACCATGAGGCCTTACTGCTGGTTCAAATCCGCTTTGCTAGTAGGATGCCTTGGGGGCCACTCGCTTGCCTTTGCAAAGTCTGGCGAGGACGCCCTTGTCGCAGCAGCCAGAGCAAAGCCAACCGACATCGATATCGACGTGGTGATTGAAAAACTGAGTCGGGTGATTGAAATAGACCCCAAGGAGGTCGCCAATTATTACAATCGCGCTCTGGCGAAAAAGGCCCAAGGCGACCTTGCGGGAGCCATTGCCGATTTTAACAAGGTATTGGATATGGTTCCAATCATGGCCGCGGCGTACAATGAACGCGGCTTAATTCGCAGGGCCGAAAACGACTTGGAGGGAGCCATCGCCGATTATAATACGGCTATCGCTTTGGATCCAAAATTCTCGCTGGCTTACAATAATCGAGGCGTAATCGAAGGACAAAAAAAAGATTTTGTCGATGCCATTGCCGATTATACAGCAGCCATAACAGCCAACCCCAATTTTGCTAATGCCTATAACAATCGTAGTATTGAGAAATACCATAGCGGCGACGCTGAGGGAGCCATCGCCGACTCCAGCAAGGCGATTGAGTTGAATCCCCAATATGCGCCGGCTTTCATTGATCGGGGTAATGCCAGACGGGTAAACGGGGATTTCGCCGGCGCGATTAGCGATTACTCCCAGGCCATTAGGTTAGCACCTGAATTTATTCTAGCATACAACAATCGTGGAGGGGCTCGCACGGTCACGGGCGATTTTGAAGGGACCATCAATGACTACCTGAAGAGCATGTCCTTGGCCCCTGGAGCAATAAATTATGCCCAATTTCATCTTATTCTGGCCTTGCGACGATTGCACCGTGATGAATCGCCAGCAGGACTCTCCAAGGCTGCGGCAAGCTGGCCCGATGGGTGGGAAAAAACCATCGCCTGTTATCTTATTGGCGACATGCCGGAAGCACAGTTTCTCGCTGAAGCTGCCAAGAGTGACGAACCTACTATGATAGAACGCCAGCGTCAGTCTAACTATTTCATCGGCATGACCCACCTACTGAAAGGCGATGTTGAAACCGCGCGGCGTCTGTTTTTAAAATGTCTCGAGACAAAAATAATCGATTACCCCGAATATTTCCTCTCTCAAGCGGAACTAGAGCGACTAAATGGCGCATCGCCTAAATAAACTCTCGTTTGAGCTTGGTACCTCTCAGTAAAAATCACCTGAACATAGGAATCTTCACCCATTCACGGTTTTGCAAATCTCGCAGGTGTAGCCGTCGCAGCCGCGGGCGGTGCAGTGTTCACGACCGTAGTAGATGATGCGCAGGTGCAGGTCGTGCCAGGTTTCAGGCCGGTAGAGTTTTTTTAAATCGCGTTCGACTTGCACGACGCTGGGTCCGCGCGAGAGTTTCCAGCGGAGGGCCAGGCGATGAATGTGCGTGTCCACCGGAAACGCGGGAAACCCGAAGGCCTGCACCATGAGCACCGAGGCGGTTTTGTGGCCCACGCCGGGCAGGGCCTCGAGTTCCTCGAAGGTGCGCGGAACCTGGCCGCCGTGACGCTCCAGCAGCAGGCGGGAAAGCTCGCGGATGTTTTTGGCCCTCATCGGGGCCAGCCCGCAGGGCCGCACGAACGCATCAATTTCCGCCACCGAAAGTGCGGCCATTTTCGCCGGAGTGTCAGCCTGGGCGAAAAGCCCGGGCGTGACCTGGTTCACTCGCACATCCGTGCATTGGGCGGACAGTACGACGGCCACGAGGAGGGTGTACGGGTCGCGATGCAGCAGGGGAATGGACGGCCGCGGGTAAAGCTCCGCCAGGCGGCGGGCGATGTAGGCGGCGCGGTCGGCGCGATTCATGCTGGAAAACGTTGCCGGGTTCCGCCCTCGGGCGCAAGACCCAGGCCTGTTTGTGAACAACTTTAACAAGTGCAACAACTTCCGCTTGCCACCCGCGCGCGGCTGCGTTTCGTTCAACCACAATTGTTGCGTTTTTCACCACCATGAGTAGTACTGTATTCCCAACGTCCGCCGCCGATTCGCCGGCCACCGTCTCCACTCGCGCCTTCACTGTGTCCAAACCCGCCGCCGCCTCACGCCCGCCTTTGGGCTACGATCCCGCCGTCAATCCGCGCGAACGCGCCCGCCACTACATTCCGGCCAGCGAGGCGGACCTCGCCGCCATGCTGAAGACCGTGGGCGTGGGAAAGTTGGAAGATCTTTTCTCGCACTTGCCCGCGAACATCCGGCTGGACCCGCCGCTGGCGCTGCCGGAGGAGCTGTCCTACGAGGCGTTGCAGGAGCGCCTGGCGTCCATCGCGGCGCGCAATGCCCCGGCGGCCTCGTTTCTCGGCGATGGTTTGCCCGCGTATCGCGTGCCGCCGATTGTGGCCGAGGTCGCGAGCATCCGCAACCTCACCACCGCCTACACGCCCTACCAGCCGGAACGCAGCCAGGGCACGCTGCTCACCCATTGGATTTACCAGTGCCTGCTCGCGCAGTTGACCGGTTTTGAGGCGGTGAATTCTTCGCTGTACGACCGCGCGAGCGCGTTGTTCGAAGCCTGCTGCTGCGCGCTGCGTCTCGCGGAAAACGGCGCGGACACGATTCTCGTCGCCGGCACACTTTTCCCGTCGGATCTTGAAGTTTTGCAAACGCATGCGGCGGACACGCCGATGAAGCTTGAAATCGTGCCCGTCGATCCCGCGACCGGGTTGCTGGATTTGGCGGCGGTGCGTTCCCATGCGCAGGAGTTGGGGCCGCGTCTGGCGGGGTTTGCCTTTCCGCAGGTCAATCACCTCGGCCTCCTCGAGGACGTGGATGTGCTGACGGACCTGTGCGCGGAACTCGGCACGCATTCGATTGCGGTGGTGGATCCGATTCTCTTTGCGACGGGCGGGCTGCGGCCTCCCGGCCAGTGGGGCGCGGGCCACGGGGCGGATTTGCTCGTTGGCGAAGGCCAGCATCTCGCCATCGGCCCGAATTTCGGCGGCCCCGGCCTCGGGGTGTTCGCCGTGCGCCACAACGCCCGCGCGAAAAACGATGTGCGCGCGACGCCGGGCCGTTTCGTGGGCAAGGCCCGCGATCTCGCTGGCCGTGATTGCTGCGTGATGGTGCTCTCGACGCGCGAGCAGCACATCCGCAAGGACAAGGCCACCTCCAACATTTGCTCGAACCAGGCGTTTCTCGCCACGCTCGCGGGCGCTTCGCTGCTGGCAAAGGGAGACCTCGGGCTCGCCACGGCGGTGCGCGCCGGGCGCAACCGCGCGGTCGCGATGGTGAAGAAACTCGTGCGCCCCGGGGTCGAACTCGCGTTCACCGCGCCCTTTTTCAATGAGCCCACGCTGGCGCTGGATCGCCCCGTGGGACTCCTGCTCGAACGCGCCCGCAAAGCGGGACTGCATCTGGGTGTTGATGTGTCGAATCGTCTGCCCGGCCACCGCCGGTTGCTGAAATTGTGTTTCACCGACTGGCAATCCGAGGCCGATCTCGAGGCGCTCACGGCTTTCTTCGACCAGGAATTCGGGCCGCAGCCGGAAGGCGAATTTGCGGCGAAGATTCCGCAGTTGCCGGAGCGCGCGCTGCGTCCCGCGCCGGCCGGCCTGCCGCATTTCACGCACGAGGAACTGACCGTTTATTACCGCTGCCTCGGCGACCTCAATGTCAGCCCGGACGACGCCTGCTATCCGCTCGGTTCGTGCACGATGAAGTACAATCCGTACGTCAACGATTGGGCCGCGAACCTGCCCGGCTTCGTCAATGCCCATCCGGAAGCGCCGATCGAGGATGTGCAAGGCTGCCTCGAAGTGCTTTACGAAATTCAGGAATGGTTCAAGGGCATCACCGGCTTGGCGGCGGTGACGACGCAGCCGCTGGCGGGCGCGCAGGGTGAATTGGTCGGCTTGAAAATGATCCAAGCGTACCATCGTACGCGTGGCGAGGCGCACCGCAACGTGCTCTTCATCCCGAAGAGCGCGCACGGCACGAATTTCGCCACCGCCGCGATGGCCGGGTTTTTCGCGCGCGAGGAAAATGGCCAGCCGGCAGGCATCGTGCTGCTGGAGGGCGGCGCCGATGGCCGCATCGATCTCGCGGATTTCGAGCGCAAGCTCGCGCAATTCGGCCCGCGGCTGGCGGGCGTGATGATCACGAATCCGAATACCTGCGGTCTGTTTGAAACGGATTTCAAGCGCGTGGCCGACGAGGTGCACGCCGCGGGCGGGCTCGTGTACATGGACGGCGCCAATATGAACGCCGTGGCGGGCTGGGTGAATCTCGCCACGCTCGGCGTGGACGCCGTGCACAATAATTTGCACAAGACGTGGACCATCCCGCACGGCGGCGGCGGTCCCGGCGACGCCATCGTGGCCGTGAGCACGCGGCTGGCGGATTTTCTACCCGGTCATCAAATTGAAAAACGCGACGGTAAATTCGTGCCAGTGAAGACCTCGAAAAGCATCGGTTCCATTCACCGGCACTGGGGCAATTTCGCGCACAAAGTCCGCGCCTACACCTACCTTTTGCGCTTGGGGCGCGAGGGCGTGCGCCGGATGTCGGCCGTCGCGGTGCTCGCCTCGCGTTACCTGTTTGCGCGGCTGAGCCCGGAGTATGCGAGCCTGCCCGCGGGCGCCGGCGGGCAACCGCGCATGCACGAGTTTATTTTGACGCTGACACCGGATGATTTCGCGCGCCTTGAACAAGCCGGCGTGCCGCGGGCCGCGGCCATCCCACGCGTGGGCAAACTCTTTCTCGATTTCGGTTTTCACGCGCCGACCGTGGCCTGGCCGGAAGCCTTTGGCTTGATGATTGAGCCCACCGAAAGCTACACGAAGGCCGAGCTCGACCGCTTTGCCGAGGCCGTGCTTGCGATTCTGCGCCTTGTGCGGGAGAAACCGGAAACGCTGCGCGGCGCGCCGTATTTCACGCCGGTGGACCGCGTGGATGATGTGACGGCCAACCGCACGCTTATCCTGAGCGAACCGCTGACGGCCCTGCCGCCCATCCAGCCCAACCGCATCTCGCCGCGCGAACTGGCCCGCCTGCCCATTGCGGAAATCGTGGCGCGCGTGACCGCGGCCGCGGCCAAAAAATCCTAGATCTTTTTTGCAACGCGAAGCCGCGGGGCGGGTTGAAGGAGAATGTTCGCGATTGCGCAGGCCACCGGCCTGCGCCACCATGGCGGCGGTGAACCCCGCGTGACCGCACTAACGCTGCGGCGAGGACAATCCCCCGCCCGCCCTCACTTTAGAAATTTTGTCATGGCCAATTATTTCATGCTAGGCGGCGACGGCAAGGAATACGGTCCGGTCACCGCCGCGCAATTGCGCAGTTGGGTCGCGCAAGGCCGGGCCAACAGTCAGACGCAGGTGCGGGCGGAGCACTCCGCAGACTGGCAGGAACTCGGTGCAGTCGGGGAGTTGGCGGGAGTTTCAGTCACCGTGCCACCCGTTCCCGTGACTACTCCAGCGCCCGTGCCGGCCCTGTCGCCTTATGCCGCGGCGTCGATTCCCCTGCCCCGCGCGAATGCGGCGGAAGCCGATTTGGTGCGCCGCCTGGCCAAAATGCTCACGGCGGCAGGCGGATGGATGATTTTTACCGGCATTGTCATTTTTATCCAGGCGGCGCTGTTTTTGTTCAGCACGGTGGGTCTGGGCCTCGTGATTGCCTGGCTGCCCATTTGGATGGGCATCATCCTCATCAAAGCGGCCGGGCGCGCGAAGGCCGCAGCGACGACCGGCGACGAAGCCGCCCTGCGGGAGGCGCTCAACCAACTCAGCCTTTATTTCAAACTCAGCGGCGTGATGATGTTACTCTTCGTGATCGGCGGCTTTTTCATGGCGCTGTTCATGGGCGTCATTGTGCACCTGTTGCAGGGCATCGATCCGGGGGCGTTGCAGGGTTTGCAATTGCCGCACTAAGACTTCAGCTGATGCCGCCGCCGGTTACGGCATGACTTCGTTGACCTTGGATTTTTCCTTTTTCTCGATGGTCGAGAGCGAGCCGCCGACGTTTTGCAAGAGCGACCGCCCGAGCCAGCCAATGACGACGAGACATATCAGGCTCAGGCCCAGAGTGCCCAGGGATCCAAGCGCGCCCTGACCCAGGAGAAAGCGCACCACGAACACCGCCATGAGCAGCCAGGCCACGACGCCTGCAGCCGCCGGCGCCACCCAAGTCCAATCCTTGGGCAAGATATGCAGATCGGCGTAGCCTTGCACTGCCGCCGCGGCGGCCACGCCCGCCGCGAGCGCCAGAAAATTGGCCACGAAGACGACGAGAAAACCCCGCCGGCCGGCGAAGAGAAAATGGTGCACGAGCCAGCCGAAAACCAGCAGCACGCCCGCCGCCGCCGCGACCACGCCCCAGAATTCGCCGCTGCCCGGCGCATAAGGCGTCAGGGGTTGCGCAAATGTTTCCAAGGCTTTGCGCAACGGCTCCATCGTGCCGCCGAGGCTACGCGCAAAACCAAAGCCGGGAAAGCCTGAAACCGCGCTTACAGCTTTTCCACAATCGTGTCGGCGAGCCCGTACTCGATGGCTTCGCGGGCATTGAGGTAGAAATCGCGGTCGGTGTCGCGTTGGATTTTCTCCATCGGCTGGCCGGAGGCCTGCGCGAGAATTCGATTCAGCTCCTCGCGAATTTTCTCCATCTCCTGGGCCTGGATATTGATGTCCACCGCGGGCGCGACGATGCGCCCCATGATGAGTGGCTGGTGGATGAGCACGCGCGCGTGCGGGTACAACAGACGGCGGCCCTTGGGCGCGGCACTCAACAAAATGGACCCCATGCTGGCGGCCATGCCCGTGACGACCACGGTCAAAGGCGAGGAGATGAGCTTGATGGTGTCGTAAAGGGCCAGGCCGGCGGTGATCGAGCCGCCCGGGGTGTTCAAGTACATGACGATTTCCTTGCCCGGCTCCTGCATTTCCAAGTACAAAAGTTTTTCCGTCATCTCGCGGCAGGAGCGGTCGCTGACTTCGCCCCAGAGCATGATTTTGCGCTGTTCGAGAAATTTGCGTTGAATGAGGCCGCCGAGTCCGGGGATTTTGGCCGCGTCGCCCTCGGGGGCGGCGGGCGGAGTGCCCTCGTCTTCATCATCATCGTCAAAGCGGGCAGGGAGTGTGGCGCGGGAAGTCATTGGGCTAAAAATCTGTATCCATGGCGCGCCTTTTGGCAAGGTCAAACACGGCGAAACCCAGCGCCCGCCCGGGAAAAGCAGGCAAAAAAAAGCCGCCCGGCGGCAAATGCCACCGGGCGGCCCAAACTGGATAAACTAGGAACTCAGCCCGTCGCCGGACTGAGGCGACCAACTAGAACAACAACTGGAGGCGGGTACGGACCGCGCTCACATCGGCGCGGGGGCCGGTGAAGAGCGTGCCGGGGACGCCGCCGCCGGAGCGGTCGGTGAAGTCCGCGAACTCATAACCAGCCGACAGCTTGAGGCTGTTGCCGATGATGTAGTAGTTGAAACCGATGTAGGCCGCCCACACGTTGTTGAACGTGCCGCCGGTCAGCGGATTCGCGGCATTGCGCTCAAGCTGGTTGATGCTCGCGCCACGGCCATTCGTGGACAAGTAGCTGAAGCGCATGACGGCTTCCCACTCGTCATTGATCTTGTACGAGGGGGTGACGTTGAAGCCATAAGGAGCGGTCGTGCTGGTGATACCACCACCATTGACGCGGCCGTTCTGGATCTGCGCCTGGATGAATTCAGCGGTCAAGGTGAAGTCGCTGTAGGTCAACGTCAGGTAGGGATTGTAGCCCCACATCGCGTTGTTCTGCGCAGGGACACCGGCCGCACCGCTGGTGCTGTTGGCGTCACCGGCATAACCCAAATTGAGGCCCACCTTGTAGGAGAGCGCGTCAAACTTGTTGCCGTAGCTGATGTTGCCCCAGACGCCGAATTCGTTGTAAGCCGCGGTGCCGGGAGCCGGGTTGCCGAAGTTGATGGTGCTCTGAATGGCGTTGGTCACAGCCAAGCCATAACCGAGACCGTCAACCTGGGTAACGTTGCCGCTCCAGTAGAGACCGACGTGGCGGTTCGCGAAACCGAGGCGACCGGTGGTCGAGCCACCCCATGGCTCGGTGAAGAAGCGCGTCGCGACCGAGCGCTCAACCGTCTTGATCTGCGAGGACGACGTGTTTTCTTCGACCACGAACGGAACTTTCTGGAAACCGGCGGTGGCCGTGCCGTAATCGGCAACCGTCTTGTAGATGATAACCTTTTCAAAAAGGTTCTGCGTGCCCTGGGCTTGGGGAGCGGCGGAGGCGTTGGCGCCCGCGGCGACATCCAGCAACAATTCACCACCCCAGCCATTGCCGAGGTCGGCAATAGCACCGAGGTAGGCGCGGCGGATGAGGGCCTGATTCGTGGAGGCCGGGTCGACGGACGCCACGGCTTTGTCGTCGGTGGTGAGCCAGTCATACTGGAGCTGGATCATGCCTTCGATTTGCAGCTTTTTGACCGCGGCGTCTTTGGGCGCCACGACCGCAGCCGATTTAGCGACGGAATCCGCATCCGCTTGCGTGATCACGCCTTTTTTGACCAGGAGGTCGAGCGTGGCTTTGTCTTGGGCCGATGCGGAGAGACCTCCGAGCATCGAGCAAGCCGCCAGCACGCTGAGCATTTTCAGGTGTTTTGGGTTCATAGGGAGCTTAGGTTTGGCGCAGAGGGGTTAAGGATAAGTACTCCGCGTTGGGTGCTTTGTAGCGGAGTCTTGTTACAAACAAACGTCACTCATGTAACATTTTGCCGTTTTTTCCGCCGGTGGACTGCGCAACCGCCGTCAGAAGGCACGGCCAAATGGGGTAACTGCGGCGCGATGTTTGCGCGGCGTCATGGGGTTGTCAAGCCCCCGGCCAAACTTTTTGCAAACGACTCATAGATTAGCTTATAGCCCGCCCCCAGCAACCGGGCATTGCTCACCCGCCGGTTGGGGATTTGCCCCGTAACATTGCGCCGGTGGCCACTCCGGCCAGAGGACAGATTCTCGTCACACCGCACCTCTGCGGGATGGAGGCCCTCAGCCCGGGCCAAATCGGCCAGCAATGCCGCCTTTTGCACGGGGTGGTTGTCCACGAGGTTGTATAGACCGCCGGCCTGGCTCGCGGGCGTGGCGATGAAATGCTGTATCGCCCCGACCCCGTCGTCGCGATGGATGAGGTTGACCCATTGCGCCGCAGTGCCGCCGAAGACCCGCTGGCCCTGGCGCAGCGCCGCGAGGAGATGGTTGCGATCCGGGCCATAAATGCCCGCCAAGCGCAAGACCCAGGCGCGCCAAGCGAGCGCCGGATCCACCCCGAGAATCTTTTCTTCCGCCACGCGCAAAATCGCCGCGGCCGGCCCCAGCAGCGAAACGTCGATGGGCGAGCTCTCGTCGACCCAGCCACCGTCTGCTTGCGGATATACGCTTGTGGCGCTCGTGAAAAATAACTCGCGTGCAGGTGGGTGACCGGCGGCCACGGATTGCCTGAGCCAGCGCCAGACAGAATCGAGTCCGGCGACAAACGAATGCCGGTAACCCTCCACATCAGGCCGCGACGGCGCCACGCACACCACCACGGCGGCACCGGCGGGATTCAGCATTGCATGCCAAGCGTCGGACGCCAAATCCGACTGCGCCGTGGGGACGCCCTGAGCGCGCAATTCCGCCGCTCGTTCAACATTGCGAGTGAGCGCAGAAACAGTGCCGCCGCGGGCCAATACCGCGCGCGCGAGCGCGGTGCCGAGGTATCCGCAACCGAGGATGACCAAGGGCGGCGAAGAAGGCGAAGTCATGGCCAATGTTGCCTCACCGTGCTCGTTCGCGGCAAATGATTTATGCGGACAGCGTGCAAAACACCTCCAGCTCAGAATCGAAAAGCGGGCCTAGGCCGGATTGGAATAAATCGCCACGCTGCCTTTTTTAATTTTCTCCTGAAGCGTGCGATTGGTGGCCGAGTCCAGCCGCACAATGTCCAACTCGTAGATCAAGGGCGCATTCTCGAGCGCATCGCAGAGTTCGTCCCATTCCGCGGCGGTGGCGTCCGGGGCAGACACGGCCAAATCCAAATCGGACGCACGACGGGCGCCACCTGTGGCGCGGGAGCCGAAAACACGCGCCTCGCGCACGGTCGCAAACTGGCCCAAGGTTGCACACAGCACGGCCAAGTCTTTTGCACGCAATGCCACGCGGTTCATGGATTAGTCCCAGGAAAGAGTTTGAATGAGTTCGGCCATGTGGCGCAGCAACGGGGCGTGGGCGGCGACAATTTGGAGATAAATCCGGGCCGCCAGCGCTGCATCATAAGCATGGCTGGTGAGGTTGCGGTCGTCGAGCATTTGCAACCAGCGATCGGCCTCCTCGGGAGTGGGAATCAAGCCCTCCGCGAACGCCTTTTTGAGCGTGGGCCGCGGTCCACCGCACTCATGGCCTTGGCGTTCGAGATAAAGTTTGAGCGTTTTCCAGACGAGTTCGAAGGTGAATTCAAACCGCTGGATGACCGCATCCCGAATCAAATCGCTATCCGGCTGGGCACAGGCCTCGACCAGGCGGGTCACCGCCAGCCCTACTTCGCCTTGGCGTTCGGTAAAACGTTCTTTGCTCATAGCAGACGATTGCTCCCATAGACTGGCCACCACCGACAGTCAAAAGAATTACCGAAGGCCCGTTGCGCAAACTTAATTCCCCCGGAGCTTACCCTTGAATTTCAAATCGAAGACAATGGTCTGCGCCGCACTTTGGACGTGGCGTTTGATGATCATGAAATTGCTGTTGCTCACGGTGAGGTCCACGTGGTCGGAGTATTGGAGCGCCAGATCGTTCTGGTGCAAATCAATCGAGAAAATGCGGTTCACGCCAACGACTTTGTGCGAGTAGCGACCCTGGGCCGGGCCAAAAACAATCGGGTTGGGGCTCGCTTGGGCGGCCGTGCCAGTGGAGGCCAGCGTGAGGGTATTGCTCGCGGTGGCGATAATGGCCTTTTTGCCCTTGAGCGCGGCGCGGAAGGCAATCGTCGTGGGCTTTTCGAGGCTTGGACTCACGTCGACCAGGACGGCATAATTCTTTTTCGCGAGAAACAGGCCGCCGAGGGTTGTCGTCGTCTGCGTGCCGGTGCCGGTGAAATGATACATCGCGGCGGCGGCGGACGGAACCAACCAGGCCAACGCCAGCAGAAGCACCCAAGGGAGAGCGGACGAGAAAAATGACGCCAACTTTTGCATCGCGGCTTCGTTCTGCCAAAAATTATTGCAAACGCCAGCCCTTTTCTACGCAGGTTGCGCTACCGCCAGAATGCGAACCGCCGCCCGCGGCGCCTTAGGCGGACGGCTTGGCCGGTACTGCGGCAGGTTGAGCCGCGTCGGGCTTTACGTCGGCGGGCTTGGCGTCGGCGGCGTTGACGGAAAGGTATTTGGCGTTGGCGGGCTCAATGGCTTGGCCCTTCTCGGACAAGAGCGGGGTGAACGGACTGTTCGGAAAAGCTTTCAGACCCGAGACAATGGTGGCCGCCACGACATCAGCTCCGGCGGGGAACGTGTGGTTGTGGTCCGAGTAGAGTTTCATGACCACTTCGCGGCCCATCTTTTCATATTTGTCCGCCGCAAGGTTGGTGAGGTCGAGCACGGGCACGTGGAATTTCTCGCCGACATCCTTGGTCCATTGCGTGTACTTGCCGTTAAAGGTGCCCCGCTCGATTTGGTCGGCGGTGGTCGTGTAGCCATCCTCCTGCGTGACGAGGGTGGCATCCTTGAACGTGGCCTTCGGATTGGTCCAAATATCACGCGCAGTGACGGTCAGAAAATACGGATGGGCGCCCTTGGCGCGGGCGTCCTCGGCCATCTTCGCCATGTACCAGCCGTAGGTGTGCACGGTTTGGCCGCCCGCGTCCTGAGTCTCGTCGCCAATGCCGTTGAGGGAGGCGCGCGCGCCACCGGAACCCGTCAAAACGCCGCCGCCGTCATTAATGCCAAATACGATCAGCACATAATCGCCGGCCTTGACGCGTGGGAGCACCTTGGGCAGCCAGTCGCCGTTGTAATACGTGCGGCTCGAGGTGCCGGCATGGCCGACATTGCTGACCACGGCCTTCGCCGGATCGATGTAATTGGCCAGCGGCGTGCCCCACCCCTGAATGGGCAGGGGGCTGTTGGAAGTCGAATCGCCGCAGACAAAAATCGTCGGGAGCGCATTGGCCGCCGGCGCGGCCGCAGCGGCAGTGGAAGCAGGCGTCGGTGCGGCCGCGGAGGACGGCCCGGCAGGCGCGGGCTGGCCGTGCGCAGCGGCGAGTCCGAGAAAAAATGCGGCAACGCCGAGGCGGCGCGACCAGGTCAGGGAAGCGGAAAATGTAATCACTTGGGGAGAGAGTTGGGGGTGGGAAACGTTAAAGACCGAACCGCCAGCATGGCCGTTTTTCCCGTCGAAACAAGACGGGAATGGCGCTCCGATTTTGCGGGTCCGGTCTCTTACCTTTTTCACTTTTTACCTTATGCCTTAAACACGCTTCTCAGTCTCCTCCAGCCCCACAAATTTAAAGCGTGGGACCCGCCGGCCTGCGGCATTCACAGCGTGGCTGGTGAAATTAGCCAGTGGCCGCACCCAGAGCGGGCAACCGGTGCGCGGGTACAGCCGCACATACACCACCAGTGGTTCCTCCGTTTCCGAATGCCGGGCCACGCCAAGGACGAGATAATGCCCGCCCTTGTAGTGGCGATAGACGCCACCCGGCAGGGAGGCCATCTGCGGCGTCTTAATTTTCTTCGGCGTGGATTTTTTGGATGGGCCCATGAAGAATAGAGGGGGGTGCGTTATTACTCTATCATACTTATCTCTTTGCCGCCTTGACCCATGCTTACGGCTTGGCTTCTTCCACCTGTTGGACGCTCAGCTCGAAAATGCTCACCACAAAACCGTCCTCTTCCTTTTCGCGGACGGTCAACGTCCCCTCGACATTCACGGGATTGTAGTAGTCCTTGACGGGGTGGCCAACCGGCGTGCTGCAGGCGATGGTATGCTGTATTTCCGGCGGCTGGCCATAACAACATGAGCCCAGGCTCGGAACCAAGAGGAAGCTGCTGACTTCCTCCGTGTCCTGCATGGGCTGCATGTAGCCGCGCAAGCGCACGGTGAGGCCGCTCAACGCCTGCACATCCGGCGGGATATCGCCGCTCTTTTTGGGGTCATAATTAAAATTGCCCAGTTCCTTGATTTCCAGCGTACGGATTTCGCCGGGCTGGGGCGCGGCGTGCGGCTTGCGCGCATAAATACCGGCGGTGGCCAAGGGTGCCGAAACCGCGGGCGCAACCGCGTCGGTGAGCGAGCCGATGACTTCCGGAGTCGGCGGCGTAACCGTGGAATTCGCCACCGCGGCGGACTGCGGCGCAGATACCGGATGGCCTGCCGGAGGCACCGGAGCAAACGCCCGCGCCGCCTCCCACCCCACGGCGACGGCAAGCGGCAAACCCATGGCAAAGAGGACTTGGGCGGTTTTCATCGGCGCGGGCAGGCCTAGAGTTTCGGCCCGGGTTTGATGTCGGTCACCGTCACTTCAAAGATGCTGGTGACAAAGCCGTCCTCCTTTTTTTCGCGCACTTGGAGCGTGCCCTCGATGACGGCCTGGTCGGCATAATACGGCATCGGCTGATGGTCGGCGGTGACACAGTCAATCGTGTGCTGGATTTGCGGGGGCTGCCCGAAACAACAGTTCATCAGGCTCGGCACCAACAGAAAATCCGTGACCTTTTTCGGATCGGATTGCACGAGCGGCGCCATGATGCCGCGCAAGCGCACCTTGAGGCCGGACAGGGCCAGCACGTCGGCGGGGATGTTGCCACCCACCTTGGGGTCGTAATTGAAATTTCCCAATTCCTTGATTTCGAGGTCGCGCACTTCGCCGGACTTGGGCGCGGCGTGCACCTTGCGCAATTTCGGGTCGGTGGGTATGAGCGACGCCGCGGAAGCGGAGGCATTGCCCGACAGCGGCGAAAGTCCGGCCAGGCCCGCGCCCATCGACCCCGACGGCCCGGCGCCCCACGCCGCGCCCATCAGCGCGACCAAGCCAAACACCGCCATGACCGCCCGTTTCGACATGAAGTTAAGATAGAGTACAGACCGCTAATTCGCAACAAGGTTCGCGGCCACCGGCGTGCGGTAGGCCTTAAGGGCAGGCACGAGCCCGGCCAGCGTGGCCAAAATCACGACCCCGGCCAAATAATACCCTTCCTGCCCATCGACCGTGGTCCAATTCAGGCTCTCGCCGAGCCATTGTCGCATCCAAAACGACCCGGCGCCCGCCAGCAGATGACCGACCAGCAGCCCGAGCACTCCGCCCATCAGGCCGATGAGCCCGGCCTCGGCGCAAATCAAGCCCAGGATGCGCGCCCGCGTGGCGCCCAGGGCGCGCAGCAGTGCGATTTCGCGCGCCCGCGCCGCCACGGAGTTGTAAATGCTCACCAGAATGCCCACGCCGGCCACCAGTGTCACCAGCACGGAAACCGCCAGCAGCACGAGCGTCGGCCCGCGCAGAAAAAGGCCGAAAAAGTCGCGCATGACCAGCGCGGGATTGACGGCGGAGGCCACGGAGCCGTTGTTGACGGCGTACATCAGCCCGAGCGCCAGCGGCTGGCTCCGGGCTTGGACTAAAATCGCCGACAAGCCCCACACTTCCGGCGAAAGTTGCAATTGGATATGGCCTTCGGCATCGAGGGTGAAATTGTCGGGCGCCTCATCGTCGTCCTTGGCCCCCGGCGCCACTTGCGCCTTGAATTCAGCGATGGCGGCCGCGGGATCCTGGCCGTCGCGCAGGGCTTTTTGTGCGACAAGGCCCACGCCGTGCTCAGCGATGGTATAAAAGCTGAGGAGGGGAATAAAAATCACGTGGTCGGCGGACGTGTGCGTCGGTTGCAGGACGCCCACGACTTTCCATCGGGGCTTGTGGATGTCGGGAATTTCTCCGGGCGCGGGCAAGCCGTGGGTGGCCTGAAATTCGTCGCCGAGCTGGAGGCTCGTTTCGGCGGCAATGTCGGAACCGATGAGGGCCTCAAATTTATCCGCGGCAAAGACCCGGCCCGCGGCGATTTGATAAGTACGGCCCGGGCGGTATTCGAGCACGCGGTCGGGCGGCAGCGGCGCGCCCTGGTCGTCGAGGCCGAAGAGTTTCGGCAGCGTGCCGACGATGCGGCGGCCCCGGTAGCTATCCCCTACCACGGTGGGCACCGCGATGCGCACGAGCGGGCGGAAGGCGGGGCTCGAGAGCAGATCGGTGTAGAGACTGTACGGAATATTACCGGGGCTGCGGTCAATATGATAAATTGTGTTAAACACCAGTTGAGTCGCGGAGCCTTTCGCCCCGATGAGCACGTCGAATCCGTAATCCGTCTGGCCGAACAGGCGGCCGGCATCGCGCCGCACCACCAGCACCGCCACGGCCAAGGCCACGCCGAGCAGGACGGAGAGGAGCGTCAGCCACGTGGAAAGCGCCCGCTGCCGCATCTGCCGGAAAATGATTTGCAGGGAGTTCATGGCGCAACGGAGCGGTTGAGCTGGGCGAGTGTAACCGCGCGCGCAAACTGGGCGGTCACGGCGGCATCATGACTGACCAGCAGCAAGGCGGCCTTGACCTCAGTGCACAAGCGGCGGATGAGGTCGAGTGTTTGCCGGGCGCTGACGGCGTCGAGCGCGCCGGTCGGTTCATCCGCCAGCACCACCTGCGGACGATTGGCGAGGGCCCGGGCCACGGCCACGCGCTGTTGCTGGCCCAGTGAAAGCTTCGCCGGCGGGTAATGCAAACGCTCGCCCAAGCCCACTTCCTTGAGCAAATGTTCCGCCCAGGCCGGGTCGGCCGGACGGCCGCTGAAACTCATTCCGAGCAGCACATTTTCCAGGGCCGTGAAGCCGGGCAGGAGGTGGTGCGTTTGAAAAATGTAACCGAGATGACGCCCGCGAAAGCCATCCCGCCGGGCTTCGGACAAAGTGGCGAGGTCCACGGGCGCTGCCGAACCGAAGGTGTAGCAAATCTGGCCCGCGTCAGGGGTGAGTATACCGGCCAGCAGGTGCAACAAGGTGGTTTTGCCGGCGCCGCTCGGGCCGGCGAGGGCCACTTGCTCACCGTCGGCGAGGGCGAACTCCGCGATGTCAATGACGGGCACCACCGAGCCGTCGGGCCCGGCGTAGTGCCGGCGCAAGTGGCGGATCGAGACGGCCATGGCGGGGAATCCGGGCGGGACGGCCCGCCCCGGACAACTCCAACTTTTCACTAATGCAAATAACTTGCAAGAGAAAAATGCTTGCCAAACGCAAACAAACCGCGTTAGGTGTGGCTCCGGCGTGAACGCATCCCGCATCCAGACCCGGCGGCAATTTCTTGAAGGCGCAGCGGCGGCCGTGGGGGCGGCGTTCGCCGGGTGCGCGTCAGCACCGCCGTCCGCCCCGGCGACCGCCCTCGCGCCGGTGCCGGGTCCGGTCAAAGCGGTGGATTTAAGCTATGCCCCGCCCGCGGGCTTTGTCGCCACGCCGGGGCCGCGCGCCGTGATGCCGGCCGGGGTGGATGGCGTCATTCCGCGCAAGGCATGGACGGCCGCCGGCCCGGCCAAGCCCATGCTGCCGATGGACGGCGTGGCGCTGCTCACCTTTCACCACGACGGCGATCCGCAGGCTTTTTATCAGGACGCCTATGCGCCGACGGCGCAGTATCTCGAACGCATTCGCGCCTACCACGCGCGCGAGGGCTTTCAGGATATTGGCTATCATTATGCCATAGATCGGAGCGGGCGCGTGTGGCAACTGCGGCCCGTGGCGTGGCGGGGCGAACACGTGCGCGCGGATTTGGACCCGAGCCATGTGTTGCACAAATGGAACGACCACAACGTGGGTGTCGTCGTGCTCGGCAATTTCATGCTGCAAGCGCCCACGGACGCGCAGCGGCAGACCATCGTCAGTTTCGGCGCGCGCTTACGGAAGCAGTACCAATTGGCGATCAGCCAGGTGAAAGTGCACCAAGAACTCGTGTCCACCGAGTGCCCCGGCGTGCATCTGCGCCCGTATCTGGATCGGGTGCGGCAGCAGGGGATGATTTGATAGAGCAAATTTGCTGGCGGCAAACCGCTCATCCACGCTTATTCGCGCTAAATAAATAGAGCTTCCGATTTGTGCCTTTTGTGCAATTGGGAATCCTGCGGATGACTGCAAATTTCTTGTTGTGGCACGCTTAGACTTACGGGCCGAGGGTTACTTCCCGCTTAAGGAAGTGATAATCAGGAATGACTCATGACCGATTCCCCCGCCAGGCTCGACCCCTCGCCACCTGCAAGAACGAAACGCCGCCAAGTCGCACGCTTCGTCGTGCGGGCGCTCAAGGTGGGCGTGGCTTTGCTGGTCGCCGTGAGTCCGTTTATTTGGTGGTCTTACATTCATGACGAATCGCCAGCCGACGATGCCGATCTCCTAGTCAGTACACCGGCTATTCCCGATGGGCAAAATGGCTACGTCCAATTGACCCGGCTGCCGGCTAAATCACTAAGTCCAATTGATTATGTCGGCGAAGATGGCCATGCCGAAGTCTTGGGTGACTACGCAGGAGGGCCCGACAACGATGACATCAAGCTGGTGGACGCCTTCCTGGCGCAAGCCCGCCCAGCCCTGGTGCCGCTGGATGACATTCTGGCATCGCCGTATTTTCACTATGTTGGGAATGAGTCAGTGTTTTACGATCGAAATACACGATCGATTTCTTTCGCCACCGAGGATCTGGCCCGGTCAGCCATGCGTTATGAGCAAGGAGGAAATTTATCGGGTGCTGTGGACGAGGTCGTGCGCCTGCGCCTGCTCGCTTCACGCCTGGCCGAAACCGGCGGGCCCGCCTATAATCTCGCCCGAGAGGCGGGCTTTTTGGCTGATGACCGCAGTGCGTCCCTGCTGAACGAGCGCGCACTGACCGCCGCCGCGCAAAGCACGCTGGCCCAGGCGTATGGCGTAGAGATTCCCTGGCTCCAAGCGCGCCAGCAAATCCTCCCGTACCAATATCAGCAATTCATCGGTTTGATAAATTTTCTAAAAAGCTCTCCGTGGACAGCATTTGACCTCGAGCGCGGATTCACGACCAGCCTCCACGGCATGAACGCGCTGGATTTCTGGACAAAGGTGACGCTGAAGGAAAACACCACCCGCCGTTTGGCGGCACCGATGATTCGGGCTGCGCGGGAGGCCCTGAACGGCCCCTATGCGGCCATTCCTCCCGATACGGATTCCTTCCCGCACCGTTTGATGGATTTATTGGAGCCTAATTTTGGCGGTGCGTATTTAATGGATATGTCCGTTGCTTTTTCGGCCTCTCGCCAAAGCCTCGGGTTTGCCTATGAAGACCTCGCCAGCGACCGGCTCATCCAAACCGGCCTCGCCGTGCGTCGCTATTTTGATGAACACCGCGCGTTGCCGCCCGCGCTCGACGCGCTCGTTCCCCAATTCGCGTCCGCCGTTCCGCTCGATCCGTTTGACGATAAACCCTTGCGCTATGATGCCACCCAGGGCCTGCTTTACTCAATGGGGGCTTCGCTCAAAGACCAAGGCGGCAGCGACTTGATTCGGCGTCCGCCGGATCCATCCCGAGGAGAGTCGCCCTTGGGGGACCACAACCAACCCACCTTGGTCCTCAAATTTCAAAATGCCCTGCCCGTATCCACTGCCACCACCCCGCCCTGAGCGCGGGATTTACCTGGCGATCTGATTGTGAAATGCTCATCCACGCTTATTCGCGCAAAATCAAAAGAGCTTCCGATTTGTGCCTTTTGTGCTTTTTGTGATTAAACAAATCCGGCCCAAAAATGAGAATGAGAATTTAGCCACAAAAAGCACAAAAGGCACAAAAACGGAGCAGCCGAACGAACGCTGTCGCGCCAAAGTCCACCAACAGGGTCATCCTATTTTAGGTCAATTTCCATAATCCTGGCGAGTTCGAGTACTTCCTCCACTACAGCGGTTGCCTGGGGCTTGGCTTTTGTATCACAAATATATTTAAGGTCGTCCAACGCCACGCCATATTCCCCGTGATCGAGGAAGTGCAACACCTCCTAGGCCTCGCTTGCGGTAAACACTCCATCTAACGAAGCAACATGAGTGCGCATCCGCTGGTCAACCTGAGTAAAATCACGCATGGGCCACGTACATCTTTGATGTTAATGAGTCCTTGGCCACTAGACCGCCACCTTTAGATGGAAATCTATGCACTTTTTCGACACTTTTTGCAAAGGCAACCAGTGACTGGCGAATGCTCCCTGCCTATTAGCCCATTCCCAAAGGGTCTCGCTTACCCCCAACTTTCCTCTTGCCAGCGGGGCGGCGAGGCCCCACGCTCTCCCGCAGGCAATTCGGGCCGCCGCTGCAACTTCCCCCTGTGCGACAGGGTTGAATACTGAGGCAGACGCTACGGTGCAGCCCGTTTGGAGTCACGGTTCCCGGTCGTTTGCCTACCCCCTCGGCTCGGGAAACCAGCGTCATTTCGCGGTCGGAATGGCGGCTTTGCTCAACTGCCCGCGGCCTCCCGGCTGCTTTTTGCCTTCTCACCTTGGGCCGGAAATCCGGCCTGCGGTCCCTTTTCCATGACTGAACTTTACACGCCACCCCGCAACCAAATCCAGGTCAAGGGCGTCCTTGAACCGGACCAGAACAAGTGCGGGACGCTCCTCGACCCGGCGCGCAACGGCAAGACGCGCCCGACGGACCCCTTCCTGCCGCGGGAGCTGCTGCACCGCTTCAAGCTCAAGCGCGGGAGCCTCATCGAGGCCAGCGCCTTCCACGACGACCGGTTCACCAACCCGAAGGTGCGCTTCATCGAAAAGGTGGACGGGATGACGCTGGAAGACCGGCGCCGCTGCCTCGATTTCACCCAGCTCACGACGGTCATGCCGGACCAGCAAATCCGGCTCGAGTGCAAGGATGAGCGGATGACCACCCGCGTGATCGACCTCTTTTGCCCCATCGGCAAGGGTCAGCGCGGCCTCATCGTCGCCCCGCCGCGCACCGGCAAGACGACGCTGCTCAAGGACATCGCGCAGGGTTGTATCGAGAACCATCCCGACATCAAAATCCTCGTGCTGCTGGTGGACGAGCGCCCGGAGGAAGTCACCGATTTCAAGCGCGATTTGCCGACGTGCGAAATTTACGCGTCGTCCAACGACGAGGAGCTGGAAAACCACATCCGCGTGGCGGACATCGCCATCGAACGCGCCAAGCGGCTGGTGGAGACGGGCAGCGATGTCCTGCTGCTGATGGATTCGCTCACGCGCCTGTCACGCGCGCACAATGCCTTTCGCAACACCGGCAAGACCGGCACCGGCGGCCTCGACGTGCGCGCGCTGGAAAAGCCCCGGCAGATTTTCTCCTCGGCCCGCAATACCGAGGAAGCCGGCTCGCTGACGATCATCGCCTCGGCGCTGGTGGACACGGGCTCGAAGATGGACGACATCATTTTCCAGGAATTCAAGGGCACTGGCAACATGGAGATGGTGCTCGACCGCAAGGTGGCGGAAATGCGCATCTGGCCGGCCATCAACCTGCACTCCTCGGGCACGCGCAAGGAAGAGCTGCTGCTCTCGAAGGACTACCTGGAAGGCGCGACGCTACTGCGCCGCGCCATGGCCGGCTCCAAAATCGAGGATGCCACGGAGACACTCCTCGAGCGCATGACCAAGAGCAAAAACAACACGGACTTTTTGCGGCTGATTCTGAAGACGTAGGAAGTGCGGCAAGCAGCCTGCATCACCGTACCGTTGCCCTGCCGTACGCGAGGCCAACCCGTGAACGCCGCCGCTCCCTATCTTAAATATGTGCACTGGAGCGAAGAAGACCGGTGCTACGTGGGCTATTGTCCGGATCTTTTTCCCTGGGGCGGCGTTTGCCATGGCAAGATCGAGCAGGCTGTTTTTCGTGAATCATGCACGCTCGTCCGCGAGGAACCGGCCGAACTGAAACGCGAAAGGAAGCCCTTGCCGATGGCTTCCACACGAGCCATGCGCGAAGCGATTATGGTTTAATCCGTCCAGTTGCGCTCCGTAAATTTTGTCTTATCCAAAATGAAAAACCCGCCGGACTGACGTCCGGCGGGTTTTTTCATTGATTGACGCCCGGTGAACGGGCGGCGTTTATTTCGCCGGCGCGTTGAGGTTGCGCACTTGCAGGCCGACCGAGTTGCTGGTCACCGAGCCCTGGCTGTTGGTGATCTTCACGCGGTAGATGCCGGCGTCGCTCGCCTTGACTTGGGCGATGCTGAACGAATTGGAAGTCTTCACGACGCCCTTGGCGGTCGGGATTTTCTTCTTCATCGCCACGGGCGAGCCGTTGTGCGTCCACTGGAAGGTGGGCGTCGGGACGGCTTGCACCACCACGGTGAAGGTGACTTTGCGGCCCGTGCGGATGAGCTGGGCCTTGGGCTGGGTGACGATGCGGGGCTTGAAGTTTACGGTCACTTGCACGACATCGCTCGTCACCGGATAACCGACGCCGTTGTAGGCGACGACCTGGTAGGAGCCGGCGTCTTCCGGCAGGAGGCCGGTGAAGGTGAGGTTGCCCGAGTTGGAACCCGAGATGCGGTCATTGTCCGTCACCGGGACGCCGTCATGCAGCCAGAGGAATTGCACGTCGGCCGAACCGCCTATGGCCGCGACGGACAAGGTCGCATTACCGCTGGCATTGCCGGAAGTGGCCACGGGCTGCGTGGTGATTTGCGGGTGCTCCGGACCCACATCCACGCCGAGCACAATCGGGTCGCTGGTGATATTGCCGCCCACCGGATTGGTGATCGTGACCGTGTAGTTGCCTGCATCGGTCAACAAGACCGGGTCGAAGTAAATGGCATCGCCGGTCTGGCCTTCGAGAATGTTGCCGTTGAGGTACCATTGATACGACAGGTCGCCGTCGCCGTTATAGGAGGCGTCCACGGACAAATCATCGTAATCGCCCTCGGTGTCGGTCCGGCTGTCGGAGATATCATTGATGACCGGGGCCGTGGCCGGGCAAACCTTGAGGCACAGCGGGTCGCTGGTCGTGTTGCCAAAGTCATTGCTGACGGTGACGGTATAATTGCCGGCGGCGGACAAGGTCACATTGCTGATGTCGTATTCAGAATCGGTGGCGTCTTCAATGATGTTGCCATTAAAGTACCACTGGAAGGACAAGTCGCCATCGCCGTAAGCATCGACCCACATCTCCACATCGTCGCCCTCGACGACCTTCTGCTTGCCGGAGGTTTCATCAATGGTGGGCGCGGTGCCGGCATCCACGGTGAGCGTGGCTTTGTCGCTGGTCGTGTTGCCGAATTCGTTGGTGACAATGACGTAGTAATGGTCGGCATCGCCCAAGGTGACGGAATCAAAATACAATTCCGAGCTGGTGGCGTCGGGAATCAGCCCGGCGCAATTGTACCACTGGTAGGTGAGATTGCCTGCGCCGTAGGCCGTGACATAAAAGGAGGCGGAGTCGCCTTCGGTGACCTCGTCGTCATCGGGCTGGATGTCGATATAGGGCGGATCTTCCGCGCCCAAAACGCGCGTGAAGAACGTGTCCGTATCCGAGGTCTGGTTGAGGCTGTCGGTGGCTTCGAGGTAATAGTAGCCCTCGTCTTCCGTGGAGATGCCGAGGATCGCCAGCGTATCCGTAGTCTGGTCCTCGATCGGCGTGTAATCGTCCATGTCGTCCGCCGAATAGAACCACTGGTAGGTGAGATTGCCGAAGCCGGAAACATCGACCGGAACGGAAAGGTTGTCGCCTTCGACAATGACCTGGTCATCAGGTTCGCCGTCAAATTCTGGCCCATCCGGCGCTTCAACATAGAGCGTGGCCGTCCGGCTGGTGACATCGCCCAGGGCGTTGGAGACGATGCAATAGTAGCTCGAGCCATCCTGGTCCAAAGTCACATTCGTAAAGGAAAGGGTGGAATTGGTCTCGCCTTCCAAAGGATTATCGCACTCGTCGTACCACTGGTACGTCGGTGCCGGCAGGCCGGTGGCGACCACGGAGAGGGTGGCGTTTTCAGTCTCGTAAACGAATTGGTTGTAGGGCCCGCTGGTGATTTTGACTTCCGCCACGCCGCGATCCTGGCGGATGACCTGCCACAGCGGCGGGTTGCTCGCGGATTTCGTGCCCGTCTGCACCAGCTTGGCAAAATCGACGAAACGCGTGTCGTAGGAGTTGAAATCAGTGGATTCGGCGCCGTCGGAACCGTCGATGGCCACGATGTCGCCGGAATCGAGATTCTTGACGAACACCGCGGACTGGTTGCCGCCGCGGCCCGCGACGAGATTGGTCGCCGCGCTGGTAAAGATAAGGAATTGGCCGTCGGCGCTGAGGCGCGAGTGCGTGCAATCCGCATTGGCGGGATTGCCATCGGCATCGCTGCTGGCGAGAGACAGATTATCGCCATCAGTCACATAGACCTGCACGACGCCCGCGGGAAGGGCAGGCGGGAGGGCGGGGCCGGCATCTACGCTATCCAGCAAATTGGTCGCGGCGGATTCAAAGCTCATCCATACGCCATCTTGATTAATGGACGGATTCGAGCAGTTCGCATTGGCGGGGTCGCCGTTGACGTTCTGGCTGACCAAATAAAAGTCGAAAGGATCAAAGCCCGGGCCGGCATCCGAGTTGCTCACCCGCAAAAACACCTGGGTGGTATTTCCATCCACCCCGTCCTCAGTCCAGTTCACGGCATTGCTGACATAGGCCAAATTTTCGCCGTAATGGTCCAAGACGGGTTCACCAGTGATGCGTTGCTCGTACGGCAGCTCGTTGAAGTAGAGCGCGGGATCGTTGTCGTTATTGACCACCTGGACCGCCGAGCGCGGATGCTCGCCGGGGCCGGGCGAGGCCAGAAAAAGCCCCCACGTGTAAAGCTGCTGGCCTTCGTCGGTCGAATCGTCGCCCACGCCGCCACCAGGCCCGTGGATGCCCGGCTTGTCATTCAAATCCGTCGCCAAGGAGGAAAAGGCCACTACGCTACCGGTCGCGCTGATCGCCGGA